>Ga0247728_10025_pt1 | contig 184640 bp, 201 predicted proteins | sample SalenrCarbi39_FD_183048 | JGI IMG/M metagenome (GOLD analysis project Ga0247728, IMG submission 183048) | Saline wetland microbial communities from Lincoln, Nebraska, United States - Carb-i39 | ecosystem: Environmental > Aquatic > Non-marine Saline and Alkaline > Salt marsh | place: USA...
TATTATTTTAAAATACTAATTAACTCATAAAATAGTTAGAATTAGTTATTATTAAACTATATAGAAAATATGAACATATAGAGGTAAGTATTTATCAATTAACATTATATATACTATTATTTGAATAATTAGGAGAATTAGATGAATGTTTATTCCATAATATCTTTTATAGCTTTTATGGTATGTTTTTTCCTTGGTAATTTTATTTATCATAAAAATCCCAAAAATCAGCTTAATATAATGATTGCACTATTATGCATACTGGTCGGATTTCTTGCTTTTACTGAATTTGAATACAGACAGGCTGAATCTATTCAAACAGCTTTTTTCTGGTTAAAAATTAGTTCTTTATGGCCTTTAGTTCCCTCATTTTTACTTCACATATCTTTGATATTTACTAAATCAAAACTTCTAAAAAATAAATTAATCTACATCTTAATTTATATTCTGCCGATAATGATAACTCTATTATCTTTAACTACAAATCTAATGATAGATCATGTTGTAAGAGAGCAATGGGGATGGTATTTCGTTACTCCTGTAGATGCAACATTGTTTAATATAATGGCATTATGGACAATTTTCGGCGGATTACTTTCAGGACTAATTTGTTTTATGTATTATCTAAGATCTAGAGATTTAAAAAGAAAACAAGCAAAATATGTATTTGCGGGTCTTTATATTCCTTTATTTATAAGTATTTTAAGTGACTTAATTCTACCAAGCATGTACATAAGGGTTCCTGAAATGACCATGACTATGTCAACTGTAGGAATAGGGCTTATGAGCTACGGGGTCTGGAAATATAGATTTCCTGCACTTACAGCAGCAGTTGCAGCAGATGAAATTGTCTCTACAATGTCGAATTTCATGCTATTACTAGATACTAAAAGAAATGTTATCAATATAAACCAGGCAACCAGAAACCTTTTAGGATATACTGATTCTGAATTAATTGGTAAGCCCATAAATGTTATATTTCCTGATAGGGAAGATAACACATTATTCAACGGTAATGAACATGAACTAATGAAAAAAGGATTTATAGCCAATAAAGAAGCACTTTTTAAAACTAAAAAAGGTAACTTAATTCCAGTTTTTCTATCCATTTCATTAATTCAAAGTGAGGACAATCAAATTATGGGAATTGTTTGTATAGGAAGTGATATTATTGAAATAACCCGTGCAAAAGAAGAAATAAATGCATCACTTGAAGAAAAGGAATTACTACTCAAGGAAGTTCATCACCGGGTTAAAAATAATCTTCAGATAATCAGCAGTCTTTTAAATCTTCAGTCGGGGTATATTAAAGATGAAAAAGACCTTGAACTGTTTAAAGACAGTCAAAGTAGGGTTAAATCCATGGCATTTATACATGAACAGCTCTATCAGTCTTCAAATTTTACCAGCATTCAATTTTCAGAGTATATTCAAAATCTGGTCACCTACTTGCTTCATTATTATACCCTTAAACCCTCTCAGATTAATTTGAAAATTGATGTAGAAGATGTTTATCTTGATTTAAATACATCAATTCCATGTGGATTAATCATTAACGAACTTGTAACCAATTCTTTAAAGCATGCATTTCCAGCAAACTTTGTTCAAGGAGAAAATAAAGAAATATCTATAAAGATGAGTTCGTCAAATAAAAATAAATATATATTAAGTGTAACTGATAATGGTATCGGACTTCCAGATGGATTTGATTTTAAAAATATTAAATCTCTAGGCCTACAGCTTGTAAAAAACCTTGTAAATCAATTAGATGGAACTATAGAAATTAATGCACGTGATGGAACTCAATTCAATATAATTTTTAATAAATTAGAGTATAAAGAACGGATATAAGTTTATATTTTCAAATAATTAAAAATTTAACTATATATTCTCCAAAAGAGGTTATAAATGTTTATTTTAATTAATTATAAGCTTTTATTATTTATTTTTACATAAATTTTATATATTAACAAGTCTAAAATTGTTAATAGATTATGAGGTATAAATATGAAAGCTGATGCTGTAAAAATCAAAGAAGGAGTTTATTGGGTTGGTGTTTTAGACTGGGACTTAAGAAATTACCACGGTTATACACTTGATGGAACAACTTATAATGCTTATTTGGTATTTTGTGAAGATAAGGCAGTTTTAATTGACAATACATATCCTGGAACAGCTTCACAAATGTGGGGAAGGATAAAAGATGCATGTAAAAAAGAAGGAAGAGAATTTAAAATAGATTATGTTATCCAGAATCATGTTGAAAAGGATCATAGTGGTGCAACAACAGAAATAGTGAAAAAGTTCCCTGATGTGCCTATTTACTGTACCCAAAAGGCAGTAGATGGACTAAATAGCCATTATAACTTAGAAGGTGCTAATTTTAAAGTAGTTAAGACTGGAGATACTCTTGAAGTTGATAATAAAACTTTTGCATTCCTTGAAGCTCCAATGCTCCACTGGCCTGACAGTATGTTCACTTTACTTGTCGAAGATGGTATCTTATTTTCAAATGATGCATTTGGGCAGCATTTATGCTATACTAAAAGAATAGATAACGAAATTCCAGAATATGTCTTAATGGATGCTGCAAAGAAGTTTTATGCTAATTTAATCACCCCCTTATCTCCACTTGTACTTAAAAAATTCAAAGAAGTTGAAGATTTAGCGCTTTTGGATAAAATTGAAATAATTGCACCTTCACATGGACAAGTGTGGACAGATCCAATGAAAATCATTGAAGCATATACTAGCTGGGCTACAGGTCAATGTAGAAATAAAGTAACTATTGTTTATGATACAATGCATGGTTCTACACAAAAAATGGCCCATGCAATAGCTGAAGGAGTCATCAGTGAAAATGTTGATGTCGAGATGTACTTCCTCCATGAAGATGAGCGAAGTGAAATAGTAAAAGATATTTTAGACAGCAAAGCAGTATTATTTGGTATTCCAACCATATTTAACAATCCTTATCCAAGTATTGGGGATTTAATGTATTATTTAGAAGGTTTAATGTTTAATAGGACTGGATTTAAAAGATTAGCTGTTTCATTTGGTTCAATGGGATGGGCTGGTGGCGCTGTTAAAAAAATTGCAACAGATCTTGAAAAATGCGGTTTTGAAGTCTTTGATACAACCCAAGTGAATTATATTCCTTCAAATGATGAAATGGATAACCTTTATGAGCTGGGTAAAAAAATAGGTGCCAAAATTAAAGAGATATAAATATCTTTAATTTATTATCCAATAAGTTCATTTAGTTTTTTTATCATCATACCTATTCCTTTACAACCATGTAAAGGATTATAAATTTCTTTTCCTTTAAATAGTTTAATAATCATTTCATTATAGAATTTACCGCCTAAAATAACGATTCTTTCATAATCATTCAAATTCTTACCACTTATTTGTTTTAAAAGTTCATCAGTAGAGATAGGGTGGGTATTTTTTAAATGAAAACATTCACAGTATGGTCCATTTACCGTTTCTTCAGGGAATAAAAATCCATATTTAGCAGATAGAATACAATAAGAATTCTCATGAAACTTTTGAGCATATTCAATACATTTTCGTGTGAATGTGCCAGTATACATATCTTTTGATTTTACAGATTCTCTTGAGTCTTCTTCATCCCATATCTTTTTCTTGCCACATGCCACTATACAAAGTTCTCTCATCTAATATTAATTAAACAAATAAATTATTTAAAGCTATTTTTATATAACTTATAAAGGATGTTTAAACTTGAATACCGATACTGAAACAGAAAATGAAATTATTGAAATGCTTGAAAGCTATGCATATACAGATAAAAATCCGGATGCAATGATGGATTTATTTTCAGATTATACAAACATAGTGGCAATATATACTGGTCAAGATGAATAGGTAAATGGCTACGAAGAGCTTAAACAAGGATTAAAAAGAGATATAGGTCAATCAGAAAGTATAAAAGTTAACTTTGAAAATATTACTATTTCATCAGCAAATTCAGTTGCAGGGGTGCCTATGAATATGCTTAGGGATGTAAAAGTAAATGATGAAAAAGTTAATCTAAATTGGCGTTTTAGTACTGTTTGCCAAAAAATAAATGAAACATGGTATTTTATACACCTGCATTACTCATTACCTGCAGATAATTAAGAAGAATGGTATTCGTTCCTTGATCAATAATTCAATAAGATTTATTATTCCATAATTTATCCAGCTGATCTTTTAAAACCATATGCAGTTTCTCTGCACCAATAATCTCCTCACTATCCAAATCCCAGTCAGAAGGATGCATAATAAATGGCATGGATTGTTCGCCACCTAATCCTCCATGACTTCCAATTAATTCCTCAAAAGCAGCGACTTCATCATTTTTAGAATCATAAAAACTATTAACTAGAATATCAGGAACATATTTAAAACTATCTGTCCGTTTCAAGTGTTTAGGGGCATTAGCACCGAAATTTTTAAGCGGATTATCTCCTTCTATTATATTAGTATCCAAATAATACACACCATTTGCTCCAATTACAATTGGACCATACTCTTTTGATCGAACCATGATAAATCCAATTCCTTCATGCTGAACTAAGCCAGAGATTAATTTAGGATAAGCATTTTTAATCTCTTCATAACTAAAACGTTTATGGTCATCAGTAAAGTAAATTAGACCCAGATTTCCAGATGCAAGAACAATTATATTGGCTCCTTCAGCAGATTTAGGTATTTCATGCCTTACTTCAACTTTTTCTTCAGTTACATCTTTAAGTAATCCTTTTCTTATAAATGAGACTTTTTTAATATTTTTATATGCATTATCTTTAAGTAATGTAGTTTTATCAAATGCATTATCTATTTTATTATTTATGTAACCCTTAGTATCTTCTATAGGTTGACTAAAGGGTTTTCCCCAATGATCTTCATTGGAAGATAGAATACTATAAACTTTATAGTCAACAGGAAGTAATTTTCTCACCAGAGTCTCCAGGGAATATCCATATCTTTGTTTAAATGTAGCTCCGTTACTTTGACCATGATCAGAAAGAACTACATTTATATATTTCCGGGGAGCGTATTTACGTGCACTCTCAATTCTTTTTAATTGTTTATCTAATTGTCTAAGTGCAATAAAAACATCAGCATCACGTGTTCCACTGTGATGTGCTATCTCATCGTAACCATAATACGTAGCGTATAATATATCGACTTTTCCTGCTAAAACATCTCCTACAATACTAAAAGTAGTTACTTCTCGCATGAATACATTTGCTCCAGGACGTACAAACAAATAAACAAAACCTCTTTTAAGTCTTGGCTGAATATTTTTTATCCTTTGTCTAATTCTAGAGAATATTTCAAGAAAGAGATCATAAAAATAAAGTGCAATTGTTCTAGAAAAATTTGAAGGATATGCATAGAAATAATACCATGATTTATTATAAAAGAGTTTAAGATTTTTAAGTTTGCTATAAGTAAAGATAACGTCGCGCGCATCTCCTGAAAAAAGATTAGACCTACTGGCCCCATTAATAGCTAATAAACCGTTTCCATCAGAAATACGAGCTTCAAGGACTGGTGCATCACCGGGACCATTGGAAGCAACGATTTTATTTCCATTTTCCTTTTCAACCCAGCGAAAGGCAGGCATATTTTTGTTATTGCCGTGTAGAATTCCTGCTTGAGAAGCTCCTGTTTGGCTGGATAAATCAGGTTCCCACTCACTAATTTTATAATTTTCTTCTTCTAACCACCTTTTTAGAGTTGGCATGTATCCTTTATCTATAGCTTCTTCAAGTATTGGAGCTGCTAAACCATCAATTTCTGTAAATATAACTCCAGGCTTACTTTTTTTGAGCTCTTCAGGATTTTTTTGTATTCTTCTGCTTAATACTGAACGAAAATAATATGCTTCGTCATCAATAGTCAATAAAGTGGATATTAATGTGGTAATTGCAGCCATAACTATTGGAGTTGTAATATATGCGAATCCAGATAGTGTAAAACCATCAACTATTTCACCTGTTAGCCATAAAACTAATGCATTTAAAACTAGTATTCCAGCTCCGAACGTGGTTATAAGGAACGGTAAAGTGTAACGGGTTAATATAGGCCATAATAATGCATTTAATATGCCTATAATTCCAACAACTAAAAAAGCTGTTTCTATGCTATCAACAGATACTTCATTATCTATATAAGTAATTAATAAAAGCCCTAATACTCCTGCTATCCATAAAACTAACGTTCTACTTATAAATAGACGTAAGGATATATCATTATTTTCTAAAATCTTCATTTTCATTATTCTCTTGACTTTTTAAGTTGAAAATTGTGATTTCAGGCGGGCAATTAATTCTTAGCCAAAATACATTTGTCCCAAGCCCTCTGTTTGTATACTGGACCATTTCACCAACTTTATATTTACCAACAGGATATTTTAAAAAATTTGAACCCCTAATAAATGTTCTAATACCCGGGATTACGAATTGCCCCCCATGCGAATGACCTGAGATTTGTAAACTAAATCTTCCAGTTGTTGAACTAATATCTGCAAAATCGGGTTCATGTGCAAGTAATATAGCGGGGCCTGAATCTGGTAGCTTATCCATTACTAGATCAAGGCGATGTTTGTTTAATGTAACACTGTCTACACCAGCAAAGTGTAACATTGTATCTTTATGATTTATACTATAAACATTATTACTTAAATCTAATATGCCACTATTTTTAAGTACATTTCGAATCTTATCTGCTCCAAGCCAGTGATCATGATTGCCCAAAACAGCTATAGACCCATTTTTAGGATTTAACATTTTCAGGCAAATAGTGAGATCTTCAACAACATGGTCAATTGCATATGATACAAAATCTCCAGTTATAGCGACAATGTTCGGGCTTTGCTTATTAACTAATTCCATGACTCCTTTTAATCGTTCTGTAGATATCCACTGACCTAAATGAATATCTGTAATATGAGCAATACTGAATCCATCAAAAACAGGGTCAAGTTCTGGAATAAAAATATCAATAGGAACCACTTCAAAATGACATGAATCAAATTCATGCATTCCCATTTTCTGCATATAGCTTGACATGGCTATCTGCAGCTTTTTTCGGAATCTAAAATTTTTTAAATCAGGAACAGCTTCTTTCATATTCATCGTTTGTTGAAAAGTATGTTTAATCTTCTAAAACACCAATTAAATAAGCTAACATTTCAATTTCTTCACGTGCTATAAAATCTTCTCTTCGGTATTTAGCTTCATCACTTCCAAAAGGGAAGTACTGAGGCTCAAAATTAACAGTTAAAAAAATATCATCAGATTTAATTAATAAATCGTCTTTAAGACGGGTTTCAAGCTTTTTTCTGGTATTTTCATTTATATCAAATATTCTATAAGTTATAAAATATTTATTTTCCTCTTCAGACTCCCCATAATCAGCTATTTTAACCTTCATCTTTTAACACCTTGCAATATTTAATTATGTATGATCTATATTAACTTTTTTACTATACTCACTATAATTTGTTATTTATGTTAATTTAAGGCGTTATTTTAAATTAATTTAAATTAAAAGATGTAATTTAATTATATACCCTCTAGAAACTTAGAAATAACATTTTCTACTTTTTTAATCTCACTAGTTCCAAGATGTCCTAGTTCAGAGTCATATAAAAGAAGCTCTGATCCTCTAATCATTTTTGAAAGAGGTATTGTATCTAAATCTGGTGGAAAATACTGATCTTCATTTATTCCAATTATAAGGACTTTTGATTTAATATTTTCAACTCTTTTGCTTATATCATGAGACATAGCAGCTTCATTTCGCCATACAATATCATTGGCATCTGTTTTCATGCCTTCTTTTTTCATCTCTTCAAGTGATTCAAGTACTTCCTCGTCTGAACTTTTTTTATAGAATCTATCAGAAAATCCATAGAGATAAAGTAACATGGTGGCATTTTGTGGACCTATTTCAGGATTTTGCTCATATTCACCATCTTTATAGTCTGGATCATTTTTGATAAATGTATTCATTAAATTAAAGATTGCAAAATTTTTTCCCCTTACATCATGGCTTGTTGTAATAGGAATAACAAAATCCATAAATTCTGGATAACTTACTGCCCATTCAAGTGCTTGAAAACCACCCATAGAAGTTCCTATAATACCTTTAAGGTGTTTAACATTGAAACATTCACTAAGGAAGGCGTGAATAGCATTTACCATGTCTTTAATTGTATAATGTGAAAAAAAATTTCCTAATCCTGATGTAGAAGGAGCAGAAGATCCAGGGGAGCCCAATGCCGTTGGACAAATTATATAATATTTTTCTGTGTCTATGGGCTTTCCAGGCCCTATGATATCTTTAATACGCTTAATTGAAGTATAATCGCCGGACATACCATGTAAATATATAATTCCATTAGTTAGATTACCTTCTTCATTAACTTCTTTTTTACCAAATGCATGATATTCTATTTTTAAATGGGGTAAGACAAATTCTGATTCAAATTTAAAATTGTTAACAGTGTAATATTGTGGTTCCATGAATTCACCTCTAAATTTCTATTTTTTCTTTAATTTTTTCTATTATCTTTTTTCTGACACTAGCTGGAACTTCTTCAATTGGTCTTGGCTGCATTGAACCAAAATACTTGTCTACAAAAACAAGCCCATCGAATTCAACTTTATTTTTATAACGAGGAATAAAATGCCAGTGAATATGGGGATCAGGATTTTCTTTCATATAATCCGCATTCATAAGAGCTCCCCAATTAAATAAAGTGGGACTAAATGATTTTTTAAGTGCTGATTCTAATATGTTAACAGTTTTTCCAAAGTCAACCCATTCTTTCTCACTTAAACGAGCTAAAACTCCATCATGCCTTTTTAATGCAACAACACATGTTCCTATATTACTTTGATTCGGGGCAAGAAATACTAGCCAATGAGGAGTTTCATAGAATAAATCTCCAAAATTACGTTCCCTTAATTCATCATCATAACTTCTTTCCATTTTATCAATTCCTTATTATTTAGATTTGTATTAATCAAGCTTTTGAAGTTTCATCATTTCATTGCCGCCTCTTCTAAACTCATAGTCAACCTTTTCTATCATAATATTTGCATTTTTATCTAAATCCTGTTCTATTCTTTTTACAAATTCTGATTTTATTGATTTATGCTTTACCAATGGATATACAAACACTTCATTTTTTGTTACCCTTAACATTTCTTTTACGGAGTTAATATGAAAATCATAGTTTAGTCTATGGTCATATATAAAAAGAAGATGAGAACAAAGGACTAATGAAAAAGAATTATTTTTAAATGGAATATTTAATAAATCAGCCTTAATATAATTAGCCCTATTATTTTTATAATCTTCATAAAATTCGATGCATGAATTCATTCGATGTTGTTTAAGGTCATCTAAGTCTTTAAAGAAATCCCAAACAAAATGACCTTCAAGATCAGCTAAAGCTTCAACAAGAACAGTTAGATGTTCTCTGCATCTATTTTGAAGAAAAGAAGGTTCTTTATCATATAATATATCTGCAGCTTTTGCATCATAACCATTTTCAGTCATTCTAGCTGTAAAAGAACTTGCTCCTGCTGCACAATCAAGAATTTTTTTATCTCTTAGTTTTTGGAGATCTAAATTGAACATTTTAAGATATTCTTCATAACTTCTTCCAATAAAAATGGGCCCCTTAATCTTAAACTTGTGTTCCATTATATTATTTTATTAATTTTGAGAATATTATTTTTTACTCAAAATTTTGCAGTGAAATTATTCAAAAGTAAATATTTAGCTAATTTATTTTTAGATAGCTAAAATTTTGATTAACAAACATATTATTTATTAAATGAATAGTATTATGATATGGCAAATTTATACTCCATATTACTCAAAAATAATTATTGTTTAAACTTACTGAATTTAATTGTTTACATATAGCCCAATTGATGTAAATTTAGTAGTTTTTAGCAAATTTATTTGAAGCGCAATTTCCATATTTTTTCAATTATTTAGATTAAATTTAAAACTTCGTTATAGAATTGTTTAACGAACTAAAATGGACAATAATTCTATGTTTTTACACTTTCAATTATACCATTAATTTTATAAAAATTTAAGTTTACAGTTAATTTAAAATAATAATAAATTAAAATAAAGTATTAATCATTATTATGGGTGATATTAATGGCAGTTGAAAGATTAGAAAAAATAAATAAAATAAAAATGGTTCCAATACCAGAAAAAATTAAGGTACCTAAAGATATACCATCATCAAAATTACGCATACCTTCCACATATGCAGAAGGAGATGTATTCTACGAAGATGATAATGAAAATAAGGTTAGTGAAAATGAAGCTACACATTTAAGGTTTACAGGTAGAGATAACCGCTCTGATCTAGTTGTTGGTCCTGCTGAAAACGGAGGGATGTTTAAGCTTAATGTATATATGGATGATGACAATAAGGCAACACAAAAAGAAAAAGCAACTCATGTTCGCCAAGTAATCTTAAATGACAATTATAGAGCTATAAAGTGGTAAAATGTTAACTTTAAACAGAAATATTAAAGAAAATATTTTTGAATTCATTGATGATGGATGGCTCTTCAGCTACATAGATGAAATAGACGTAAAACTAGATGGATACAAAGATAGAGTATATATTGATAAAGAAAGTAGTAATCGAAATGAGATATATGTAATTTTAGAGCTTGATCCATCCAAATATGAGCTAACTGAATCCAATAAAGTTGATCAGATAGAGGAATTCAAAGATTACTATGATATTGTAACAAAGGATATTAGAGAAAATATTCCCTAATTGGAGGTTGAAAAATTTCTGATGTTCCTTTTAGTATTATAAATATCAAAAACTGTCTATGCCCCACATGCCCAGTTCAGGCTAAAAGTGAATGTGCAGAAGGTAAAAGAAGGATAATGATGGAAATAGCATGGAGCAGTGAAAGTGGAATGTATTTTGAAAGGGATAGAGTTCCAGGGATGTATTGCTCAACTGGAGAAGCACTCTGTAAAGATTTAGATCCTAAAAAACAATGTATATGCAATAAATGTATAGTTTGGGAAGATAATAATCTAGAAAATGAAAATCCAAACCGTTATTTCTGCAAGAATGGAAAACCAAATAAGTAAACACATTAAAATTAAGCTCTATCTAATTCAATTAAAGCTTTTTTAAATTCTGTTTTTGTTATCTTTTTCTTATCTAAAAAGTGTTTAAGTTCAAAAGCAAGTGATTTTTTATTTATTTCTTTTAAAGATGCCCTTAAACTTTCAAATGCTAATTTTACTGCAGAATTTTCATCTGCTAATCTTTCCAATGAATTCTTTTTTAATACTTCAGGTTTCGATAATTCGGCACTTATAACTTCTAAGTTTGCAGCTTTAGCACCAGGCTTCCAGGATTGAACTGCTTTAACTTTAACTTTTTTCAAATTTTCATTAATGTTCTTTCTAAACACTTCAAATTTAACTGAATAACTATCTTCTTTATTCATTGGAGTGTCATTAATGGCATGATTTAAGCTATCAACTAAACTGTAAACTCTACCTTCTTTTTCCCCATAAATATTTCCATTTTTAGGATAATAGGAAGTAACTATACCACATATCCATTTTTCCTCATTTTCATGATCTATTATTATGACGAAAAACTCATTAACAGTAGCTTTTTTAATTAGTCTCCTCTTAATATTTCCAATATATATTTCGCCTTCTATTTCTTCCCCCGGCTTTAATTCTTTTAAAAATTTCGTTTTGTAGTGTTCAGTTTTTTTATCCTCAATATCCCCATTATCCATGACACCACATCCTCACATCCTGGAATATATTATAAAATTATTTAGTGACTGTGATTCATATTATGTATTTCAAATATATTAATAATATGGTAAATAATTATTTTTCTTCTTTAAAAAATAAAAAAACATATTTACTAAATAATTCTAGCTAAAGCATAATGAATTAAATGTCTAAATATTAAGGGATGTAAATAAAATAAAATATAAAAGTTTAATTAAAAAATATAATCTTAAAATACCTATAAATTATTCCTCTTCTTCAAAATGCTTAATACTTTCAAGAGAAATCTTAGTTTTAATTATATTACATCCTGAAGAAACACTTTGAACAAATGATACATCACTTCCAAACATTTCTTCTAATTCACTAAGATAAGAAAGTTTCAATTTATAATCTCTTCTTAATTCAACATAAAAATATATATTAGTGCGAGTTTCTCCCTCGAATGTGTCATCTCTTTGTGCTAACTTTATTACAGGATTTCCATCCTTTAAATCATTTAAAAGCATATATATAATATTATCTAATCTTTCAAGCATTAAATCTCCCCAATTCAAATTTTATTATCATATCTTTAATAATATTATGTAATTGTTTTATTCAAATACTTTGTTGAAATCAATTTTATATAAAAAGTAGGTATTCATAGTTTTTAATATACTTTTAACTTTTAATTTATGTCTTTTTAGTTAAAATAGGATATTATTAAATTGTAATTAATATAATAGTTATAAGTTAAATTCATTTTAATATTCAAAATTATACTAAGCTTTAAATTTAGAAATTAAAATAATACTTAAATATAAATCATATAAAATTAGAACAGTAGTACATTTAAAATTAATCTCATTTCATAGGTTAGTTTTATATAATAGTTCTAAAAACAAATTAAATAAAAAGATAGAATAAAAACACTATTATGGTGATTATTATGAACGATAACGAAATTAAATCAGTTGCAGTAAGAGTATTCAATAATTTAAAAAGTGTAGAGATAGCAAAGAACCCTGACGCATCAGAAGAAGTAGGAATGGACGTAAGGGAGATGCTACTTGGATTTGACACAAAAGAATCTCTTAGTGAAGCTTTAAAAGTAATTACTGAAGGTATGGATACTGATAACGATATGGAAGCGGAAGATCTTGCTGTTGTAATAACAAGAACTCCTATAATGACTTCAAATGGTCAGTGGTTCATGGAAATAGATGCTGACGATTTTATGCATTACTTTGCAGAATAAATAAATAATTCTTTTTTCTTTTTATGCACTTTCATTGCCTATTTGGCTAACTATTGCTTGATGCATTCTTCTTATAAACTCAATTCTTTCTTCATATTTTAAAACATCTAAATAACATTGAGCAACCAGATTAAAAGCAAATGGTGAAGGTATAGTTGTATTTATCTTTTTTATTTCGAGCTCATTATTTTCAATCATTCTTAAAACACGTTTTGCATTTTTTACATCCATGAAATCTTCAATTACTTCCCTTCTTGCTTCTTTAAGTATCGAAAAGTTATCATCCAATTCTTTAACAAAGTTTAGAAGTATTTTACCTTTAATATGCTGTCGAGATACGCTTTTTTCCATTCCTTTATAACGCCTTAAAATCATTAACGCTCTTCCAGCACAGTGCCTAAACCTTCCAGCCAATGTTTCAGTTTTTTCAATGGCTTTGGTTAATATCTCTTCAATATTCTCTGAAGTTAAGTCACTAAATGCATCTAAACCTCCAATTTTACCTTCAGAACTCAAATAAAAACCATTATCTGAAATTGAAATCATTATATCTCTTCTGTACTTCTTAGCAATAATATAAGCTACTGCACGAGATAGAGCGTCGTTTACTCTTCTTCCAAAGCAAGTATGGAACACTACAAATTTTCTACCTCCGAATCCTTTATAATGCTCAATCAAGATCTTTTTACTGCTTGGAATAGTAGCATAGAGATATTGTTCTCTGAAGTATTCATAAATTGAATTAGCAGCATTGTAATCTACATATAGATATTCATGTATAAAATCCATTATTTCTTCTTTACTACGTTCTGCCTGGAATTTTCCTTCCATTATAGCTCTAAAACCTTGAATTTCAATAGCTAAATCAAACGATAGTGGGAGCTGCTCTGAAAACCATGAAGGGATGCTTGGAGGGCCTGATGATGGTGTAACATTAAGAGTCATACCTCTTGCGTAATTAAACCGGTATATTCTACCACCAAGGACAAATGTATCTCCTTTTTGGAGTTTTTCCATGAAATCCTCTTCTACATGCCCAACAACTTCCCCTCCACATTTAACTCTGGCAGAAGATCTGTCTGGTATTGTACCTATATTTGTTGAATAAAGCATTCTAGCAAGCTTTCCACGTTTTCCAAACATTTTAGTGTCATAATCTACCCATATTTTAGCGTAGACATATCTATCTTCTAAATCTGTGTATTCTCCAGCAAGATAACTTAAAACGCTTAAATAATCATATTGTGGAAGATTTCTATAGCAATAGCTACCTTTTACAACTTCATATACTGATTCTATATCCTGTTTTTCTTCTATGGCAATACCATATATTTGCTGGGCTAAAACATCCAGACAATTTTCTGGAATATTTATTTCATCTATTTTCCCTTCAACAGCATTTTTTAAGATTAATGAACATTCAACAAGGTCATCCCTATCAACAACAATTATTCTGCCCTTTGATTTTTCATGTAATTTATGTCCACTTCTACCTATACGCTGCAGAGCTCTAGAAACTGATTTTGGAGAGCTTATAAGTATTACAAGATCAATATAACCTATATCAATACCCAATTCAAGAGATGTGGAAGATACAACAACTTTCAGTTCTCCATCTTTCAGTTTATTCTCAGTTTGAAGCCTTAGTTCCCTTGAAAGAGAAGAGTGATGAGTCATAATGTTTGAATCATCATATTTATCTTTGAACTTCTTTTTGAGGTTAAAAACAACACTTTCAGTTCCGCTCCTTGTATTTGTAAATATTAAAGTGGTTTTATGCTGCTGGATAAGCTCATCAAGTAGATCATAAGTTGCCTTATTCATTTTTTCTGGATCTGAATTAATAATATCATCTACGGGACACATTACTTCCATATCAAGCTGTTTTAAGTAATTAACATCTACTATTTTACAACTTCGAGGATTCCCATATTCATAACCTACTAAATACTTAGCAACCTTTTCTAATGGAGAAACTGTAGCACTGAGACCAATTCTAGTAAATCCTCCAGTAAGCTTCTGTAATCTTTCTAAAGTTAGACTGAGATGAACTCCTCTTTTATTATCAGCTAACGAGTGAATTTCATCAATTATTACATAGCCAACGTCCTTAATTTTTTCCCTAAACTTAGGAGCACATAAAAGTATTGATAATGTTTCTGGAGTTGTAATCAAAATATGTGGTGGCTTTTTAAGCATCTTAGTCCTTTCATATTGACTAGTATCCCCTGTTCTAACTGCTTTTCTGATCCCTAACTCTTTTCCAGCAATTTTTTCAATTTCCTCAAGAGGTTCTTTAAGGTTTTTCTCAATGTCATTATCAAGAGCTTTTAGAGGAGAGATATAGATACAGTAGACCTTATCTTGAAGTTTTTCCATCTCTGACATCATGGTTAACTGACTAATAATGGAAAGAAATGCAGTTAGGGTCTTTCCAGAACCAGTAGGTGATGAAATAAGCGTATTGTTCCCCTTGTGAATATCCATTATAGCATACTTCTGGGATTGTGTAAATGTTTCAAATTTACCTTTAAACCATTCTTTGACCCATGGATGAAGTAATTTATAAATTGATTCATCTTTATATGCTTTTTCCTGTCTTTCTATCATCTTAGAAACCTTTAATAATCTTAATTTTTTATTTCAAAATAATTTCACAATTACAGATTTTTATTTAATAAAATGTTTTAAGAGAAAGTAAATTTTTTAATTTACCAAAATTTAAAACTTCAAAGTTTTCTACTCCCCAAACCTCAAAATCTTCTAATGATTTACCCTTTAAAAACGGTGAAATAGTTTTCTGCTGTAAAACATCTGAACCTTCTGTTATGAAATTTAAAGATGGCATTACTATGAAATTCTTGCTATCTATTTTTCCAGAGAGATAACATTTTACTTTTTCAACCCTTTCACCGCTTCTTAAGCCAATACTTGGATGTTCATGTCCAATTACTACGGTATCTTCTTTTATTTTCTCGAAATTTTCAGGGATTTTGTCTCCATGTAGCACCAGAAAATTTTCTACAGAGAAATGCTCATACACCTCTAAATCATTCTTTTCAGCTATAAAAGGAGTAAAATTATCATGATTTCCTTTAATAAGAATAATTTCTTCAAAATGTTCACTAAGGAATTCTATAAAATCATTTATTTCATTCCATTCCTGTCTACTGATTTTTGAGAACTCATGCTTTAAATCGCCGTTAATAATGATTTTTGATGCGTTAGCTTTATTTTGGATCTCTTCAAGTCTATTTAAAATCTTATTATATTGAAATCGAGGAATCATGATTCCATTTTTATTTAAAGCGTATTCATAACCTAAATGAAGGTCAGATACTATTAAATAATCCCTAATTAAAAGAGCGGAGTCTATAATTTCGGCATTGTAAACTGTATTTTTTATCATAATTATCTTTTTTAGTAAAAATTACTCTTAAATTCGCTCAAAACGTAAAACTACTTTTTATACAAGTTTAATTTTATGATCTGTAAAGTTTTTCATAAAGATCGTTATACCAATTTGATACTAACAATATGAACTCATTTCCAATATATAATATTTTCTATAAAATTATTAACCATATTATTGAAATTTATTTAATATATACTGGCTTTTTATAAAATTTTAAATTATAAAAGGTCAATAGATATTAAATCAAGAAAAATAAAGATAATAATTTTTAAAATAGTAACTTAAAAGGAGATATTTCAATGGATAATCATATTAAAAATTTAAAAGATGATGATGTCAAGGTAAGAAAAGAAGCAGCTTTAGAACTAGGTAAATCTGGAGATGAGGGCGCTATAGAACCACTTATTGAGACATTTAATGATCCAAATCCTCAAGTCAGATTTCAAGCAGCTAAATCCCTTGCTGAAATAGGCAAATCTGCTGTAGAACCTCTAATTACAGCATTAAAAGTTGACGATGACAATATGAAAAAATACGCTACTCTCGCACTTAAAGATATAGGAGATACCAGTGTTGTTGATTCTCTCATTGGCGTTTTAAAAGATGAGAATTTTGCAGTAAGAAAATTTGCAGCAAAGTCACTAGGAGAAATGGGAGATTCAAAAGCTTTGGATCCTTTAATTGAAACTTTAACAGACGAAGATTGGGGAGTTAGGATGGCAGCAGTAAAAGCACTTGGAGATTTAGGCGATGAAAGAGCAATAGACCCTATTAAAAAAGCAAGGAGAGCTGCTACTGGTGACAAGGACTTTAAAAAAGTTGCTAATAAATCTTTAAAGAAAATAGGTAACTAGAGATAATTAAAAATGATAATTTAAAATATTACTTTTTTATTTTACTTAAGATGTTATCAACAACACTTCTTTTTTCTAAGTCCTTGATCAATTTATCTTTTTCTTGTACAACATCCCAAAGAAGTTCATGACTCTTTTTTAATTTATCATATTCATCCTGCCCTAACTCAAATTCTCTCATTTTTACAGAATAAGAGTCACGTTCTAGGGTCCTTAGGTTATTTAATCTTTTAATTTCTCTTTGAAGTTGCTCATTTTGAGTTTTTAAATTATTATAATCTTCTTTAATTTCATTAAGCTGTTTTAATTTAATATTTAACATTTCAATTTCTTTTTTAGATTGATATTTAATAAAATTAATCTTGGATTGAAATTTGGAATTTAACTCTCCTTTAAAGTCTTCAAAATTAACATTTTCAGATTCTTTTTGACTTTTTTTTAATTCACTTATTTGCTCTTCCCTATCGCTTAATGATTGTTTGAGCTTTTCAATGCTTAATTTCATGATCACTGATTTCTGTAACTCATCATCAAAGTCTTCTTTAGCTAAAATAATAATATCTTCGATATTTTGAAATTTAGTACCTTCGATCTGGTCTTTTTTAACCGGAATCATATATCTACGGCTTACCTGTTCTGTTCCATCTTTAGATTTTTGTTTTGATTTTCTTTCATATCTTTTAAGCTTACAGTGTAAAACCGGGATTTTATCTTTCATTGATATGAGTATATAATCATAATATATATGCATTTTTATTTTTGGGGTTTTTTTAATTAATGAATATTTTAGAAATAACTGTATTAATAGATGTTAAACATTATTTAATAAAAAAAATAAAATAATATTATGAAATCTAATGATAATAAAATACCGATTTATTCGGTTAAAAAAGGGGAGATTGAATTCAGGAAGATAGTTGAAAAAACAGATGATGAATGGAGAGATATCCTAACACCTCAACAATTTAATGTAGCAAGAAAACAAGGTACTGAACCTGCTTTCACAGGCAAATATCATGATTGCCATGAAGATGGAATCTATAAGTGTGTTTGCTGTGATATTGACCTGTTTGACTCAAAAACAAAGTTTGAATCAGGAACTGGCTGGCCAAGTTTCTGGGAACCAGTAGCAGAAGAAAATGTTAAAACCCAAACAGATACTAGTCATTTTATGGTTAGAACTGAAGCATTATGTTCTCTCTGTGATGCTCATTTAGGCCATATATTCGATGATGGACCTCCTCCAACAGGTAAAAGGTACTGTATGAATTCAGCAGCTTTAAAATTTGTTAAAAGGGAAAAACTTTAATTCCCTTTTAAGTAATTAACTGTCCATATTTTCTACAGCTAAATATTTAAAAATAGTAGTTTAATTAATATTCTTTTCAACTATTTGATATATATCATTCCTTCTATTTTTAATTAGAGGTAGTTCTCTACGTACTTTTTGAATTTTATCCAGATTTATGTATGCATAGATTATTTCTTCTTTTTCACCAGCTCTTGAACATATATTACCCCAAGGATCTACAATCATTGAATTACCATATGCTACATATGATAAATTTTCATTTCTTGCAGGAGAGGCTGCAGCAACAAATAACTGGTTATCTACTGCCCTACTTCTAATTAATAACTCCCAGTGAGCTGGTCCAGTGATCATGTTAAATGCTCCAGGAATAATAATTAAATCACTCTTTTTAAGGGTCATTATTCTTATCAATTCCGGAAACCTCATATCATAGCAGATTGCAACTCCAATTCTTGCAAATTTAGTATCAAAAACTTCTATACTGTTTCCTGCATTTAAAACATCTGACTCTTTAAACCTTATTTCTTCTGTATCAATATCAAAAAGGTGCATTTTTCTATAATTACCTATTATTTCACCATCATCATCAAATATAAAGCATGAATTAAATAGTTCATTATTATCCAATTCAGGGATTGATCCGGCAATAATTGTAACATTGTTATCTTTTGCAGCTTTAGAAATAGCATCCAGAGTTTTACTTTTATCTCTAATTTCTGCATACTCTTTAAATTTACTGTTATCATATGGACAGTTAAACATCTCTGGTAAAACAACTATGTTTGCACCATTTTGAGCCGATATAGCAATCATTTCCACTGCTTTTTTAATATTAGCTTTTTTATCATCAACCACGTTAATCTGGCATAAAGCCAGTTTAAATTTATTCATAATATCATACCTTTCCTATAGAAAATTACAATGAATTTAATATACAATAATAATCATAATAACATTAGATATATTAAATTATTGGGGTGTTTAAATGGATAACAATAACTCAAACAATTTAAATAGAGAGTTAGAACCAAAAGCAAGGGAACTAAGGGAATCAAAAGAAATTGAATCACTAGTAGATAATTATATAAGTGAACTTGAAAAAAGCGGTGATTTAAACAATGTCTTTCAATTTACTAAAGAAATGGCCAATATAATTATTTTCCTAGCTGAAAATGACCGCGATGGAACTCTATTTAATTTTATAACCGATTACCTCAGCAAAATGATGGATAAAGGTAAAATTGTGCGTCAGGAAAAAGGTTTATAATTTTTCCTAATAATTTTAACTTTTAAAAAAAAAATAAAAATTTAGTTTAATTTTCATTAATTCCTATTAGATTAGAGTATTCATCAGGTTGATATCCCACAACTACTTTATCTCCAATTTTTACATAAGGAAATCCATTAGCTCCATGACTTCGCATTTCCTTTAGTATCTTTGCTCTCGTTTCATCATCAGTTAAATCATAATCTATGTATTCAAATGATATATTATGATCTTTAAAGAATTGCTTTGTCTTTTTACACCACGGACATGTACTTAAAGTATACATTTTAACTTCTGTCATTAATTTACCTCCTAAAATTAAAATAAATTAATTTCTAACTTGTTTTTAAGTATTCTTTAAGCATAAAGAAGAATACATCATAAGTATTATTTATTAATCATTATTTATTAATGTTGTCAACAATCTTTAAAATACACTTAAACAAAATAATTGAAGATTTTTTCCTAAATTAATTAAATAAAATTAAAAGATTGATCAATAAAACTCTTTGTCATGCTGTAAGCTTCATTATAGTTAACCCATTCCGGAATTTCATAAATAAGAGTTTTGTAACCTGCAGATGCAAGAGGTTTGGAGATTTTTTTTGCAGAAGAAGTTGATTCTTTAATATTATCAGATCTAATATAATTAAATCCAGGAATAGATTGTTTAATAGATTCGGCCAATTTCATAGAATTTTCATCCATTTGGGGTGTTGCAATATAATATCCTTCCCCATAGCCTGGTTTGTGATCGTGGCAGATTATTACAAGATCATCATTTGATTTTAAAATATCGGGAAGTATATAATCAGCAGCAAGCCCTTCACCATTACTTCTGCCAGTTGAATAATTATCAGGATTATTAGTAACTTCTATAGTGTAATGCACTATTTGAGTGCCAGAAGAAAGCATGTTTTTACTAATTATACTGCTTGTAATATTCTTGGAAAGGTTTTCTCTTGGATGCATACCCGTTACAATAGCTATAGTCTTTGCTTTTGAGTTAAATCCATTAGTATTTGCATATATATCTTTAACGATATAGCCTCTAGAATCAGAACTTAAAAGTGAATGATTATGAATTATTTGAGTATCAGATGCAGTAGTATCAGACCAGGAATTGTTTAAAAAAAGTAATATTGGAACTAAAATAAGTAAACAGATTACTGATAATATACTTTTACTTATAATAGTCTTTTTATTAGTTTCATCATAACTTTCATATTCATTATTTAAATTATAATATCCATAGGTATCTTCAACTAGAACTACATCTCCACCACAATCACTGCATTCAAAATTTTCATTATTGTACTGAATATCTTGAATGATCCTTAAATCGTCTAGAGATTCTCCCAGTTCATAATATCCATTGCATTTTACACACACTAGATAATATTTTTCCACTTATTTTTATATATACTACAATGTTTTTAAATTTTATTAATTTTAAGATAAATTAAAGCTTCTGAAAGGGGATATTTACTAAATACTTTAAAAAATCATGATAAAACTATTAAGTCTAATATCCAACTTTTTCCAGTTCATTATCCCACAATTCTGGATTTTTAGAGATAAACTTATTCATTATATCCTTGCATTCATCTAAATCCAGATTAATTAATTCAACACCGTTTTCCATCAAGTATTCTTCTGGCCCCTTCAATGTTTCATTTTGTCCAATAACTACTTTAGGGATTTTATAAAGCAATATCATTCCAGAACACATTTCACATGGAGATAAAGTAGTATATAATATAGTATTTTTATAATCAGCACCATTTAATCTCCCTGCATTTTCCATACAATCCATTTCACCATGTAAAATGACTGAATTTTTCTGCAGCAAGTTATTATTGCCCCTAGAAATTACTCTATTTTCTTTAACAAGTACAGCCCCAATTGGAATTCCAGATTCAATTAATCCTTTTTTTGCTTCTTTAATTGCTTCTTTCATGAATTTATAATGCTCTTCCATAATCTCCATTCCTGTTTTATTAAATATTAACTCAAAATTAATTTTTATTTATGTTTCTTTTTGAAAATTAAGTTTAGTTTTGTGAATATTTTCACACTAATTTTCTGGATTGATATATGATTGTGAGCTCACAGTATAATTAAGAATGTTTAATTAAAGTAGGTGTTCAAATGGCAAGAGTTATAGTTGTAGCCTCTGGAAAGGGTGGTGTTGGGAAGACTACAATAGCAGCTAATCTTGGAGTAGCTTTATCTTTACATCAAGAGAACGTAGTAGTTTTAGATCTTGATATAGCAATGGCAAATTTAGAATTGATCCTTGGTCTTGAGGATAAACCAGTTACTTTACAAGAAGTGCTTGCAGGAAAAGATACGATACATAATGCAATTTATGAAGGTCCTGGAGGAGTAAAAGTTGTACCGGCAGGACTATCTCTTTACGGTTTAAAAGATATGAGGTTAGAAAGACTTGAAGAGGTTCTTAAATCTTTAACTGAAGATATAGACATCCTTCTAATCGATGCTCCGGGAGGACTTGAAAGAGATGCTCTTGCTGCCCTAGAAGTTTCCAATGAATTAATTTTAGTAACAACACCAGAAATAACATCCCTTAGTGATGCTTTAAAAACTAAAATAGTAGCAGAAAAACTTGGAATTGATATTTTAGGAGTTGTAATTAACAGAAGAAGATCAGATAAGGTATTTTTAACTGAACAAGAGATTGAAGTAATTCTTAATTTACCAGTACTTGCCATCATACCTGAAGATCCAGAATTAAGTCTTGCATCTGCTTCTTGTAATTCTATTTTAATAAATAATCCACATTCTTATACTTCTAATTTGCTTATGAATCTTGCAGCAGGAGTTATAGGTAAATACACCTATGAAAATGATTTGTCAAGCAAAGGAGTAGTGTCTAAATTCTTCCAGAGCATCTACAGCAAATATATAAACGTATATAAATCTTAGATTATCTGAGCACATTTAAAATTTCTTTTAAAACAATTATTTAAATTATTTTTTATTAAATAAATTATTAAAAATTATTTACACTGACCAAATTGTATTTATACTTCTTCTGTAGCATAGAATATAAATCATAAAATAGATTATTTCAACTGAAAAAATAATCTTTTTATAAGTTAAGAGTTTATAAAAAACTAATAACTATTTAATCTTATAAATAACATTAATATTTTATTATATAACTTATATACATGCTAATTGGAAAAGAATCCTAAAATTAAGGATATGAGTAAATGGAATACGAAAATGCTTATAAACTAAGGGAAAAACTCCTAATTGAAAATCAGGGAAAGACTCTTGAAGATATAATCCAAGGTGAAGAGATAATTACATCCCAAGGGTCATGTTATAGTATAACTAATAATTCTACACTTACATTCAATACTTTAAGCTCAAATAAAGCTAAAGAGAAAATTTTAAGTGATTTAAAGATTCTAAGTGGAATAGGAGAATCAAGAGAACAAAAATTAAAAGAACAAGGTTTTAAAACTATTGAAGATCTAATAGAACATGATAGGTTTGGCAAAGAAGCCTCTAAATTCGTTAATATAGTATGCAGTGGAGATAAATGTGAAATAGAAGACTGGATTTGTAGTAAATATCCTAAATCTCATCCACTAGCATTATTTTCATCAAGTTTTAGTGATCACGAAGACTTTATTTTTCTGGATATTGAAACACTTGGATTTTCTAATAGACCCATAATCCTATTGGGGCTTGCCAATGTATCTTCAGAAAATATAGAAGTAAAACAATATTTTACTAGAGATATTGGAGAAGAAAGTGCAGTTTTAGACGCTTTCCTAGATGATATCAATTCTGAAAGTATTTTTGTAACATTTAATGGCCAAACATTCGATATGCCATTTATAAGAAATAGAATGCGGTATTTTAGTATCAAAAGAGACCTTAGTCATCCTCACTTTGATCTGCTTCATTTTTCAAGACGAATGTGGAGCGAAGAATTATTGAATTGTAAACTAACAACATTAGAACAACATTTATTTAATATTATTAGGGAAGATGACATTCCCAGTGGCCTGGTACCCGAATTCTATCAAACTTATATGAAAACAGAGAATGTAGGTCCTTTAATTCCCATAATTGAACACAATAAACAGGATATAATTACTCTTGCCCTGATATTTTCTAAATTACATGAAGAACATGCAAATTATTAAACAACTGTCCAACTAATTAGGAGTAAAAGTATGCAAGCTAAACCAATTAAAATTTTAATGATTGAAGACAGTAAAGAAGACGTTTTCATTATTCAGGAAATGTTAAGAGATAATTCAAGATTTCCTTTTGAGTTAATCCATGTTGAAAGATTAAAAGTTGGATTTGAAAAGCTCTTTCAGGAAAATTTTGATCTCTTATTATTGGATTTAAATTTACCAGATAGTTGGGGATTTGATACTTTTATCAGGACTTATGATCAGGCTCCTGAATTACCTATAGTTATTTTAAGTGGTTTTGATGATGAAGATACTGCAATTAAAGCCGTAAGAGAAGGTGCACAGGATTATTTAATTAAAGGAGAGATCGATGGCAGTTTACTTGCACGTTCAATCTATTACGCTATAGAACGTAAAGAAATTGAAAAAGAACTTATGAATACCCAGAAAGACCTCAGGAAATTAATTGAATGGCATGAACATGAGTTAAAAGAAACAGAAGCAAAATTAAAAGAAGAAGTTGCTGAATGTAAATTACTTGAAGAAAAGCTTGAAGATGCATCCCAACAGCTTAAAATGGAAAAGTCTAAACTTAATACAATTATAAACAGACTTCCACTGGGTATTCTTATTGTCGATGCATCTTCAGGAAAACCTATTATACGAAATAAAAAATTAGAAGACATATGGGGTGAATGCTTAGGAACTGATGAATTAGCTGAATATTGCTATTATAATGGTTCTCATCCCGATGGAAAACCCTATGAATTAGATGATTGGCCACTTACTCGCTCTATAAATCATGGAGAGGAAGTAGAAGATCAAACCATTATTATTTCTGAAGAAGATCGTCCAGAAAGTGTTATAAGTATCACTGCTATCCCTATTAAAGATGATGAAGGTCAAGTAATTATGGGAGTATCCCTCTTTTCTGAAATAACTGATTCTGAATGTGATCAGTAAATTTTATTATCCTAATTTTTTAAGAGATGCATCTATAAATGCTGGAATGTCATTTGGACCACGGCTAGATATAATATTTCCATCTTCCACAACTTCTTTATCTATATAATTTCCTCCAGCATTTTCTATATCCACAATAATCGATTTCCATCCTGCTACATTGCGTCCTTTAATTACTTTAGCAGTTATAAATAATTGTGGGGCATGACAAATTGCAAAGACAGATTTACCACTTTCTACAAAATCCCGGGTAAATTTAACCACATCTTCATTTTCTCTTAATTTATCAGGCGAACAACCGCCAGGTATAAAGAGAGCATCGAAATCGTCTTTTGAAACATCCTTTGCAGATTTTTCTACAATAACCTTTGTTTTTTCTTCTTTACCTTCAACTGTCTGACCCTCTTCAAATCCAACATGGGTTAATTGATGTCCAGCATCCCTATACGCTTGTGCGGGTTTATTATATTCAACATCTTCAAATTTAGGACCAACTAGTACTGCAATTTTACTCATTTTTAAACCTCACTTTTACTATTTAAAAATATATTAATATTATTACTGGAATAAATAATAACATTTGCTATTGTAATATATTTGAGGTGATTAAATGAATGTTTTAATAGTTTATGCACATCCAGAACCTAATTCACTTAATGGCTTTATGAAAGACCTTGCAGCAAGAACACTGCGTGAAAATGGCCATGAAGTCAAAATTTCAGATCTTTACGGAATTAATTTCAAAGCAGTACTTGATGAAAATGATTTTTCACAAAGGCAGAACGCAGAATTCTTTAATCCCATGATGGAGCAGGTAAATTCACTTGGAACTGGCTCGATTGCTCAAGATATTAAAGATGAGGTAGAAAAGCTAAAATGGGCAGATTTTATATTATTTCAGTTCCCAGTATGGTGGACTTCATTCCCAGCAATTCTTAAAGGATGGTTTGACAGAGCATTTTTACCAGGAGTTGTACACAACATTGCTGAGGGTAAATTATACAATACTGGACTATTAAAAGGTAAAAAAGCAATGCTATCATATACAGCTGGTGCAACAAGAGATATATATTCATCAGAAGGTCCCCACGGTGACTTAAATGAAAGATTTACTTTTATAACCCATAATATATTGGAACTAACAGGATTAGAAGTGCTCCCATCATTTGGGATATTTGGAGCCGGAATATTACCCAAAGATGAAATAAAAGGAGAATTAGATAAATATAAAGAAATAATAAATTCTTTATGAATAAGATAATATCATCTGGAGGAAAAAAATATGCCTGTAATTACAATTGAAGCACCTAAAATGACAAAAGAGCAAAAAGCAGAATTAGTAAAAGAAATTTCTGAAACTACAAGTAGAATATTAGGACTACCTGTACAAGCTATGGTTACTATAATACATGAAGTAGAATCAGAAAACGTTGGAGTAGGAAACTGTCTACTTTGCGATAGAGACTAAATAAAGCTATTAAAACTATTTTTAATTTTAAATTTTTAGATTTAATTATGATCAATTATTTTTTCACTTGTTTTTCTATAAAGATCCCATGCAAGGAAATAACATGCTAAATTAGCAACAATAAATCCTATAACACCTACATCAAACAATGCAGAAAAGTTATTTAGGAAATGAAGACCTACGGCTATTAAATAATAAATAACAGGCTGTTTTTTGGCAATACCATAAGCTATTATTCCAGCACTAGCTGCATGAAAAAATATACCCGGTAATCTAACTAAAATAGGAGCATCCAATGCAAATACATATACTAAAAATTCAGATATACCAAATCCAAGACCAACAAGGAATCCCAATATAAAAATAGATCTTTCAGTTTCCCCGTGTCTGTAAAATAATGGAAACGCCTTTGCAAATTCTTCTATAAATGGAGTAAATATCACGACAGAACATACAGTAGCATAAAATACTGGTAAAACAATACAGAGACGTTCTGCAAAAGTTCCAAAAAATAAAGTCAATGGAATGCTGACAATTATACCTGAAATTAGAAAAAATAGCTTCTCTTTTAAATCAGGTCTATGAACTTTTATAACTACTTCATGGTTTTTATTATTCATTTTTAAGTTTCTCCAGTTAAAAATTTAATTGAGTCATTCCCCTAAAAGTTTCTCTATATTTTTAGCATCTTCTTTAGAATCCTCATTTAAAGGAATTATCTCAATATCGTCAGCAGATTTAGCCCCAATTCCTAATTCTCCAGCTCTTTTAATCTGAGTCAGATCGAAAATTTTTCCTTTTTTAATATCTGTCTTTACACCATAGTTTCTAAGAACTGCAACCCCTACAGCATCTATAGCAACACGATCGCTGCTTGCAATTAGGAGGTTAGGTTCTACAATTTCCCCTGTTTCTGGCCCTTTAGTTATAAAAGCCTTTAATGCATCCATTATTACAAAATCAACATTATAGTATTTGTTAATTTCAGCTATCATCTTCCGCTGGTTTGGGGAAATATGGAGTTCTGCCATATAGTCATATACTCCTCCTGGAACTTTCTTTGCTACAATACCAACTGAATTTTTTAATGATAAAGTGAAATGGCCCCCAAATCTATGTGTTTTAAGACAGCATGTTTGAATAACTCCTGATGATTTTAAAAATAGTTCAGGTAAGTAAAAACCCCTTAACCAATGTGTATTATCTTTTTTAATTTTTACCCATTCATCTTTATCAATTTCATTAAGAATAGAAACGTTAAAACCCATTTCATCAGCTAATTCAAATACTCCCATTTTTTCAAGTACATTTCGAGTATTTCCCATACCACTACGCTCAGCAAGAGTTATTTCATCTATACCATTCTCATTAATATTTTTGATAATGTATCTAAGCGTGTCTATATGTGTTGAAGCAGGAAACGGATCAGCACTGTTGAAGTTAGCTTTCAAAGCTATGCTTTTCCCAGAAAATTCACTTACATTAAATTGATTCATTAAACTATTAATTCCGGAGTTTCTATTATCAGTTTTAACTAAAAATACCTTACTGGTGTCATTTGTAGTTATATGAATACCTCCTTTTGAATAATTTATTTCAATTATTAAGACATCTATATTATATTAGTATTACCATATTTATTTTTGGTTTCTATTAAAATAAAATCTCTGAGAATTCAATTAGAATTTTAAAGCCAATATAAAATTTATATTTAGAATTAATATGGTTAATTTAACAAGAGTTACTAATAACTTACATTTAAAAAGCAAAATATTGTAATACTCTTTAATATTTAGAAGAAATGATCAAAAAGAAAAATTAAAGGATATAAAAATATTTAACTTATTTAGAAACCATTTTTGAACTTTCAGCTTGGGACGAAGTATATTCTTCTTTTAAAACTTCTTTAAGGAAGTTTCCAGTGTAAGTACCGCTTAATGCAATTTCTTCTGGTGTACCCTCAGCTACAATAAGTCCTCCTTCATCCCCACCTTCAGGACCAAGGTCTAAAATGTAATCTGCAGTTTTAATAACATCCAGATTATGTTCAATAACCAGAACTGTATTTCCAGAGTCACGCAACCTGCCGAGAACCTGAAGGAGCTTACTAATATCTGCAAAGTGAAGTCCAGTTGTAGGTTCATCAAGTATATATAATGTTTTACCAGTACTCTGCCGGCTTAATTCCTTGGAAAGTTTTACTCGCTGAGCTTCGCCACCAGAAAGTGTAGTCGCCGGCTGTCCAAGCTTAATATACCCCAGACCGACATCTTCAAGAGTTTTAAGCTTTTTATGAATTCTTGGGACATTTCTAAAGAAGTGTAAAGCTTCTTCAACAGTCATATTAAGGACATCTGAAATGTTTTTACCCTTATATCTAATATCAAGGGTTTCTCTATTGTATCTCTTACCTTTACATACTTCACATGGAACATAGACATCAGCCAAAAAGTGCATTTCAATTTTTATTATTCCATCACCACTGCATGCTTCGCAACGTCCTCCCTTAACATTGAAACTAAACCTACCCGGTTTATAACCTCTCTTTTTAGCTGCTAAACTTTCAGCGAAAATTTCTCTAATATAAGTAAATACTCCAGTGTAGGTAGCTGGATTAGAACGTGGCGTACGTCCTATAGGAGACTGATCAATTATAATGACCTTGTCAATATTTTCAATCCCAGTTATATCATCATGTTTTCCGGCATTAACGTGCTTTCTATTGAATTTACCTGAAAGTCCTTTGTAGAGAACATCGTTAATGAGTGTACTTTTTCCTGAACCTGAAACTCCTGTTACACATGTAAATAATCCAAGAGGTATTTTAGCATCGATGTTTTGTAAATTGTTCTGCCGTGCGCCTTTAACTGTAATGAAGTTACCATTTGGTTTAGTTCGTTCTTGAGGAATGTCTATAGTATCACTTCGTGATAAAAATCTTCCAGTAATGGAGTCATCATTTTCCATTATTTCCATTGGAGTTCCATCTGCTATTACTCTTCCACCATGTTCTCCTGCTCCAGGACCTATATCAATAACATGATCAGCAGCCAATATTGTCTCTTCGTCGTGTTCTACAACAACCAAAGTATTTCCAATATCCCTTAATCTTTTAAGAGTTTCTATAAGCCTAGCATTGTCTCTTTGATGTAATCCTATACTTGGTTCATCAAGTATGTACAGTACACCAACAAGTCCTGAACCTATCTGAGTTGCAAGACGAATTCTTTGAGCTTCTCCTCCTGAAAGAGTTCCAGAAGATCTATCCAGTGTAATGTAATCTAATCCAACATCAGCGAGGAACTTAAGACGCTCATTGATTTCTTTAAGTATCTCTTTTGCAATGAAAGTTTGCATTTCAGTTAATTCTAATCCTTCAAAGAACTTTTTAGATTCTTTAATAGGTAAAGCTGAAACTGATGAAATTGAACGGTCCCCTACAGTAACTGAACGACTCTCAGGCCTTAATCTAGTTCCATTACATGCCGGACATTTCCTATCACTCATAAATTGCCCTATGTAACCCCTCATGTAGTTTGATTTTGTGTCCATAAAGAGACGTTCCATTCTCTTTACAACACCCTCAAATTTCCGTTTTACATGATGCATACGATTTTTTCTTCTAAATGTGAAATCTATTCTTTCAGAAGAACCATATAAAATAACATTTTGATATTTTTTAGGTAAATCCTCAAAAGGAGTATCCATACTGAAGCTATAGTGATCAGCAACAGCCTTAAGCATCTGATTGTAATAGTTATCCCTATTTTTGGACTTACTCCATGGTAAAATAGCCCCGTCATTTAAAGAAAGAGATGCATCAGGTACTATAAGATCTGTATCAATTTCAAGCTTACTTCCAAGTCCATTACACTCTGCACACGCACCATGTGGGCTGTTAAATGAAAATGTTCTTGGGCTAATCTCATCAAAGTTTATGTCACAGTCAGTACATGCAAAATGTTCACTGAATACTCTTTCACTTCTCTCTCCATCTTTTTCGTATAAAACAACAATTAATCCTTCTCCAAGCTCAAGTGCTGTTTCTACTGAATCTGCAAGCCTTCTTTTAAAGTCAACGTCATATCTGATAACAAGTCTATCTACAACAACTTCAATTGTGTGTTTTTTGTTCTTATCAAGATCAATGTTTTCATCAAGACTTATAACATCTCCATCAACTCTAACTCTTACAAAACCTTTCTTTTTCAAATCGTCAAATATTTTAAGATGTTCTCCTTTCCTATCTTTAACTACTGGGGCTAAAACTTGCACTTTAGTCTTTTCATCCTCTTTGTAGATACTATCGACAATTTGACCAGAAGTCTGCTGAGCTATTGGTTTACCACAATTATAGCAGTGAGGTGTACCTATACGGGCATAAAGAAGTCTTAAATAATCATATATCTCTGTTACAGTTCCTACAGTTGACCTTGGATTTGTTTTAGTTGTTTTCTGGTCAATAGATATTGCAGGAGAAAGTCCTTCAATATAATCTACTTCAGGTTTTTTCATCTGCCCTAAAAATTGCCTTGCATAAGCAGAAAGAGATTCTACGTATCTACGCTGCCCTTCAGCGTAAATAGTGTCAAATGCAAGGGATGATTTACCTGAACCACTGATTCCAGAAATTACAACCAGCTTATCACGGGGAATGGTGATATCTACGTTTTTAAGGTTGTGTTCTCTAGCTCCCTTTATAACTATGTTATTTTTCTTTGAATTCATTTAGAAACTCCTTCTAAAGTTGATATTTGATCCCTTATTTTTGCAGCTCTTTCAAAGTCTAATTCAGAAGCTGCAAGTTTCATTTCATTTTCTAAATCTATAATTAAGAGGTTTAACTCAGATTTTGGAATGCTTCCAATATCATCAATTTCGATTTTATTTTTTTTCTGTTTGGCTTTAAGTGCTCTGTAAACAGATTTAGGAGTGATATTGTGTTTTTCATTATATTCCATCTGTATTTCTCTTCTCTTATTTGTGATATTAACTGCTGATTCTACAGATTTTGTAATTTTATCTGCATAGATGATAACTTGACCTTCAACATTCCTTGCTGCGCGCCCAATAGTCTGAATAAGCGATGTTTCAGACCTCAAGAATCCTTCTTTATCTGCATCAAGAATTCCAATTAAAGAAACCTCAGGAAGATCTAGTCCTTCTCTTAAAAGGTTAACTCCCACAAGAACATCGAATTCTCCTCTTCTAAGGTCATCTATAATCTCAATACGCTCAAGAGTACCTATTTCAGAGTGAAGATATCTTACTTTAATTCCAATTTTAGCATAGTAATCCGTGAGGTCTTCTGCCATCTTTTTTGTTAATGTAGTTACCAGAGTTCGTTGATTCTGCTTAATCCTCTTTTGAACTTCCCCTAAGAGATGATCAACCTGTCCTATTACTGGTTTAATTATCACCTCTGGATCAACAAGTCCTGTAGGTCTGATAATTTGTTCTACTGTATTCTGACCTTTTGCAAGTTCATATTTAGCTGGAGTTGCTGATACGTACAGTACTTGGTTCATCAGACTTTCAAACTCTTCAAAGTTAAGCGGACGGTTTTCTCTGGCTGATGGAAGCCTAAATCCGTGGTCAATCAATGAATCTTTACGTGCACGATCTCCAGCATACATTCCTCCAATTTGAGGTACAGTAACATGTGATTCGTCAATTATTGTAAGGAAATCCCTCGGGAAATATTTTATAAGTGTATGAGGCATACTACCCCATTTTCTACCACTTAAATGTAGTGAATAGTTCTCTACTCCTGGGCAGTACCCCATTTCTTCAAGCATTTCCATATCAAAACGGGTTCTCTGCTCAAGACGTTGTGCTTCAAGTAGTTTGTTCTGAGAATGTAGAATCATTAATCTATCTTCCAGCTCTCGTTCTATAGAATTTAATGCTCTTTGCATTTTGTTATTTGAAATAACAAAATGCTTAGCTGGAAATATAGTTATACGGTCTATTTTTTTAACTACATCTCCCTTTAATGGATCAATATAAGAAATAGCATCAATTTCATCTCCAAATAATTCTATTCTAATTGGTAAAGATCCATGAACAGGGAAGACTTCTATTACATCTCCTCTAACCCTGAATTTACCTCTAGTAAAATCTATATCGTTTCTTTCGTATTGAATATGTACTAATTTGGATAAGATTTCTTCTCTTTCATGTATTTCTCCGATTCTCATGAAGAGAAGATGATCACCATAATCCTCTGGCGATCCTATACCATATATACATGAAACACTTGAGACAACAATTACATCTTCTCTTGAAAGAAGAGATTGGGTTGCTGAATGTCTCATCTGGTCTATTTCATCATTTATGCTTGCTTCTTTGTCTATATATGTATCTGTATGTGGAATATAAGCTTCAGGCTGGTAATAGTCATAATAGCTTACAAAATATTCAACAGCGTTATCCGGGAAAAATTCTTTAAATTCCTCATAAAGCTGTGCCGCTAAAGTTTTATTATGTGAAATAATTAGTGTAGGTTTTTGAACTTCCTTGATCACATTGGCCATTGTAAAGGTCTTTCCTGACCCAGTTACGCCCAGGAGAGTTTGTTGTTTTAATCCGTTATTGAATCCATTAACAATAGAATTTATTGCTTTTGGCTGATCTCCTAATGGTTTATAATTTGATACAAGTTTAAATCCTGTCATTTTTCTATCCTCTTTTTGACAAAAAGGTTCTTCAAATTTAATTTCTAACTTAACAGTTTAACATTAATTTACCAAATAATATGTTTTGGGTAAGAGCATTTGAAAAGTAATCTAGTACTAACATTGTACCACAACAAGTTGAATTCTTTTCTGTCGATTTTTATTAAAGAGTTTTTGAGGTTTTATTTGAGTTTTTAAATCTTCATTTAACTTATTTATTATATTTGATATCTTTATTATCTTTTTATAGTTTCCAAGCGCCTCAAAGCTTCCCATTTATCTTTCCTCTATTTTGAAAAAAAGATAACTTTTATATACATTATAGTGACTAACTACAAAATAACTTATGTTATATTAGGGAATATGTTATAAATATGTGATGGTATTACGAACTTTGATTTAAAATTTTCTTTCAAAGAAAAGGAAGGTGTTATTATTTCAACCATTAAAAAGATTGGTGAAACCCTTAAAAAGGCAGGAAATCTAAGTACAAGTCCTTTAGCAGTATATTACACCGATGAAAAGCCAGAAAATGCAGTTCCCATGTGTTCTGCAGATCGATGCGTAGCAAAGTCGATAATGATTAATGCAATTGATAAAGATGAATCTGCATTGTATATTGGAAAAGATACACTCAAAGGATGTTGCCCCGGTGCAATGACATATTTTGGGTATACTAAGCCAATGAAATTCATTAAGTATTTCGTATCCACAGGAAATGAAAAATTCCGAGGTGGAGAAGCAGAATATATGAAAGCAAGCCCTGAGCACGTTGAAGGATTTTTAGAAGCTGTTGGAGAGATTAAAAATCCGGGAAAATATCTTGTAATTCAAAGATGTGAAGATATTAACACAGATGTTAATGTAAAATCATTTCTATGCTTTGGAAATTCAGAATCAATTCGTAATTTAGGTAGTCTTATAAATTTCAGAACTAAAAATCCATTTGAGGCTGTAAAAATGCCTTTTGGCCCATCATGCGCAACATTTGTTACATATCCTGCAGGATTAGCTGAAAATGCTCCTAAAGATACAGCTTTTGTAGGTCCATTAGATCCAACCGGAAATGCATGGTTCCCTGAAGAATATATGGCAATAGGGATACCAAAATCAGTTGCAGTAAGAATGCACGAAGATATAGATTATTCATTTATAGTAAAGAGACCTCAAGTTGCATATCCAACAAAAAGAGAAGAAATAGACTTACTTTAAACACATAACTTATTATTATTATTATTATTATTATTATTATTATTATTCATTAACCCTTTTAATATCTATATTTACTTTTTTCAGTTATTTTTTTATATTTTTGATATTCAGTTATTAAACAAAAATAATCTATAGAGGCCGGGAAATGTCAAATCGTTACACTAAACCAGATAATTTACCAGATAAACCAGGTGTTTATATATACAGAAACATCGATGATGAAGTGCTCTACGTTGGAAAAGCCAAGTCATTGATTAAAAGGGTTAAATCATATTTCAGTACACGTGAACAGCCGTTAAAAACAAAGCTTTTAATGAGCCATTTTCATAATTTGGAGTACATAATTACTGATACAGAAAAAGAAGCACTTATTTTAGAGTCAAATCTTATTAAAAAATATAAACCTCGTTATAATATACGTTTAAAGGATGATAAAAGATATCCTTATATTAAAATAACCAATGAAGATTTTCCGAGAGTTCTAATTACAAGAAATGTTAAAGACGACGGTGCATATTATTATGGTCCATTTACCGACACAGGATCTGTTAGAGGGATTGTTAAATCCCTTAAAGCTCTTTTTAAAATAAGAACATGTAGAAAAATGGATGGCCCATGTCTTAATTATCAGATAAATCTTTGTAGTGCTCCTTGCAGCGGTAAAATTACTAAAGAATATTATAACCAGATTATAGAGAAAATTAACCTTTTTTTCGAAGGCAAATATACAGAAATTATTCAAATGCTCAATGAATTAATGATAGAAGCGTCTGAAAATCAAGAATTTGAAAAAGCTGCAGTTTTAAGAGATCAAATCCACTCAGTAGACAGTATTCTTGAAAAACAAAAAATTGAATTTGATAGAGGGCTTGAACAGGACATAATAGCATGTTCTTACGATGAAAAAGCTGCATGTGTTGTCATATTTTCCATTAGAGATGGTAAAATTATTGGAAAAGATGATTTCTTAATGAGCGGTACAGAAGGCACGTTGCCTGATAAAATCCTTTCCGCATTTCTTAAGCAATACTATATGACACCACGACATATACCTTCAGAAATAATAATTCAATACAAGCCTGATGAAAATGATTTAATTAAAGAATGGCTTTCTGAAAATAGAGGCAATAAAGTCAACCTTAGAACTCCAAAAAATACAAATGAAACTAAATTAGTGCAAATGGTAGCTAAAAATGCCGAAGTTATTAAGAACCAGGAACGAGAAGTCAGAGGTGCAATATTCGATCTTAAGAAATATTTAAAGCTACCAAAGATCCCAAGACATATCGAAGCCTTTGATATCTCCAATATTAGTGGTAAACTTTCTGTTGGCTCTATGGTAGTTTTTCAGGATGCAATGCCCAAAAAAAGCAGATATAGAAAGTATAAAATTAATATTCAAGGACCTGATGATTATGCTATGATGAGGAATGTTATACACAGAAAATACAGCAAAATTTCACCTGATGAGCATGATAAAAAACCAGATTTAATTCTAGTTGATGGTGGAAAGGGGCAACTTAATGCTGCATTAGAAGTATTAAAATCAGTACATCATGAAGACATACCTATAATTGGTCTTGCTAAAGAATTTGAGCATGTTTTTGTTCCAGGAGTTTCAAGTCCAATTATTTTACCACGTAACTCTGAAGCATTACATCTTTTACAGAGAATAAGAGATGAAGCGCATCGATTTGCAGTAACTTACCATAAAAAGCTTAGATCAAAAGAATTAAAGTATTCTATACTCGATGATATTAATGGAATAGGTGAAAAGCGTAAAATAAATCTTTTAAAACATTTTGGAGATATTGAAGGTATTAAAAATGCAGAAGTAGATGAAATTGCAGATGTTAAAGGGATAAATAGAGATTTAGCAAAAGCAATTTATAAACATCTCCATAAAATAAGTAATAGTGCAAAAACATAGATTAAGTATGGTTTTATAAGGATGCTAGGATTAAAAGACAATATTAATATACATCTAAAATAAATTAGTGTTAATGTCATCTTTTAAAATTCTTGTAGTCGAAGATGAAAGTATAGTAGCTATGGATATAAAACATAGACTGGAGAGTATGGACTATAACGTTCCTGCTATTGTATCTTCGGGAGAAGAAGCTGTCAAAAAAGCTGCTGAAACTTTTCCAGACTTAATATTAATGGACATCGTCCTACGTGGAGATATGGATGGTATTCAAGCTGCTCAAATAATTAAGGATAACTATGATATTCCCATAGTTTATTTAACCGCTTATTCCGATGAAAAAACATTGAAAAGAGCTAAAATAACAGGCCCATTTGGATATATTATCAAGCCATTTGAAGACCGTGAATTACACAGTGCAATTGAAGTTGCTCTTTATAAACATGAAATGGAAAGCAAGCTTAAAGAAAGTGAAAAATGGCTTTCTACAACTCTCAAAAGTATTGGAGAGGCCGTAATAACCACTGATCAAAATGGAAATATTACTTTTATGAATCATACGGCTCAAAAAATAACCGAATGGGAACAGAAGCAAGCTATTGGGAATCCTCTTAAAAATATATTTAAGCTTTTAAATGAAGAAACAAGAGAATTCTTTGATTTATCAATTAACAACCTTCTCGAAGATAATTCATTAAATATTAATGAAAATCTTCTCCTTATAACAAAAAATGGTGCTGAAATACCTATAAATAATACTTGTTCACCCATAACCGGCGATAAAGATAATAATACGGGTGTTGTTCTTGTTTTTCAAGATATTACTAATCGTAGAAAGGCTGAAAAAGAAAGGGAACAGTTATTAAAAGAAAAAGCTAGAAGTGAACTTTTTGGTTTTCTTTTAAGTGCTATGCCTGTTTTTGCATCAAATGTTCCCCCTCATATTAGAAATAATATTTCAAAAAGCTTTGCTGATCGTTTCGAAGTTAATATTAAGCCCGGATTTGAAAATAGTGTTTATGACTGCATAAATAATGAAATAAATAATCGTGAAAATATTCTCAGTTGTTATTTAAAATGGACTGTAGGCTTTTTATCTAATCTGGGTATTGAAGTAAAAGATCCACTCCCAGATACTGAAAAGCTCATCTTATCAAAATGTCCATGGGATAAAGAAGCTAGATGCAGTCCAATGTTCTGTACTATTTGCAGAATAATAGTAATACGTAGCTTTACATGGACAAAAATAAAAGGAAATATAGAACAGACCTCATGTATAGCTGATGGGGATAAAGAGTGTAAATTTCAATTTATATTTTCGAAATAATCTTAATTGTTATGTAATAAAGGAGATGTAAAATTGGATAGAATAAAAACAGGTATTTCTGCATTTGATGAAATTACTGGTGGATTTCCTGCAGGTAGGACAATGCTTATTACAGGTGATGCGGGTTCTGGTAAAACTATATTTGGACTCCATTTTGCAAAAAATAGCTGCGAACAAGGACTTAAAACAGCTTATATCACCACTGAAGAAGATGCATATGACCTGAATCAACAAGGAGAGTCCTTTAACTGGAATTTAAAACAATACCAAGAAAATGATATCCTGAGCATTATTGAACTTGCTGGAGTAAGAGCTAAAGTAACAGAAGCTGAAATGAGTATTGATATTGATACAATGAAAGGAAACTTTGCAAAAATACTTGAAACCATTCCAGATAATGTCAACGTTGTTATAATTGATAATCTAGGAAGCTATACAGCCAAATTAACACCTTACGAATTCAGGGATCGTTTTGATCATCTTGTATATGGATTAAAGAAAAAGAATATAACTACATTAGCAATACTGGACAGTGCAACCTCCAATGAATTTAACGAAATTGCATTATTTTCTGTTTATGGTGCTATTAAACTAATGAAGCGTGAAAATCCATATACTGGCCGTAGAGAAAGAATTATGGATATTGTAAAAATGAGAAGTACCAGAACACCAACACAATTTATGACCTATGAGATAAACTCTAATGGAATTGAAATGTTGTCGGGAGTAGAAGAAAAATAAAACCATATAAAACTAATTTTAAATTATTATTTTAAAGAGTTAAATTGATTTTATTTAACTCTTTCAATTGCAGCTACAAGAAGCTTAATGGTATTTTCAATATCATCAAGGCTTACTACTTCAACTGGCGTATGAATATATCTTGTTGGGACAGATAAGACACCAGTAGGTATTCCTTCTCTGGTTAAATGGATTGCAGTAGCATCAGTGGTTCCACCTTCGCTTACCTCCAGTTGATAAGGTATATCTTCTTCATCAGCTGCATCAATAAGAAGTCTTTTAACGGTTGGGTGGGTAATTAAGCCCCTTCCACTTGCATCAGTTAAAATAATAGCTGGTCCCCCATTAATTTTAGCAGGAGCTTCTTCAAATTTGATTCCGGGATGATCTCCAGATATTGTAACATCAAGTGCTATTGCAAGATCAGGGTTTATCCTATATGCCGAAGTTTTTGCTCCTTTAAGCCCAACTTCTTCCTGTACTGTTCCTACTCCATAAATAGTAGCATCAGTTTTAGCTCTCTTCATTGCTTCGACAAGTACATAACATCCTACACGGTTATCAAATGCTTTTCCAGTAACTAAATTGCTTTGGAGCTTGGAAAATTCATGTTTAATGGTAATAGGATATCCTACACCAACCAGTTTTTCTGCTTCTTCTTTATTTGCGGCACCTATATCAATGAACATATTTTCATATTCTACTACTTTTCTTTTTTCTGCTGCTTTCATCCTATGAGGTGGTTTTGCACCTATAACTCCCAGAACTATACCCTCTTCAGAATGAATATAAACTTCCTGATTTAGAAGCATCTGGTCATTTATTCCACCAATTTTAGTAAATTTAACAAATCCTTCTTTATCAATATGTCTTACCATGAGGCCAATTTCATCCATGTGAGCAGCTAACATTATTTTTTTGCCTTTTCCACTGCCCTTTTTAACTGCAATCAAGTTCCCAAGACCATCAGTTTCAATTTCATCTACATGACCAGTAAGCTCTTCTGTCATAATTTTACGAATTTCTCCTTCAAAACCAGAAACACCCGGAGCATTGGACAATTTTTCTAATAAATCACTCATATAAATACCTCTCATGCTTTTTAAATAAAATTAAGAATTTATATAAATAAAAAATAAATTAGAGTCATTATAATGACTTAATTAAAATTAATATTCCCAGAATAATAATTAATATTGGTCCTGCTTGTTCTACAATAAACTGAGTAGGAATAAGTCCAAGGTTTATGGCATACCAAATTAAACCTGCAGCAATGAAAACAAGACTTATAATTACGCCATACTTATTAATTTTCCTTCTCCTAGATACTTTTTTTTCAGTTCTTGGACTTCTTTCTTCATAATCGTCTCTTTTTATTTCTATTGTATCTTTCATGATATCCCATTTATATTTTTGTTATCTTATTAAATTACTTGTTACCGGTTATGGATTTTTATTTTAAATATAAATATTTAACATTTGGTCTTCATCATGCTTCTTTTTATATTATATAATTCATTGATTAAATAATTTAATTAAAAATAATATCTGTATTGTAAGAATTAATGATAAATTTATGATGAATACATTTATTAATTTTAAATGCAAAAATTAAAGATATATTTTATTTTAAAACATCCTGTTATTTTTCGGTTCAAAAACTGAAAAATCAGTATTTATTAATTAAAATAAAGCTTTAAAAGCTAATTTTGAAAGTAATAAGTGATTAAATATGATACCTGAAGATCATCCAAGATACCATTCTCTTCTAAATAGAGAGAAAATTGTAGATGCCTATAAATCAGGAATTTTAGCAGATGCGGGAATGATTGCACATGGACGTGGCGAAGCATTTGATTATTTAATTGGAGAGAAAACAAGTAAAACTGCTGAAAAAGCTTCTGAAAGTGCCGCTGCTGCATTAATTCTTGCAAATAACCCAGTTTTATCTATTAATGGAAACGCTACAGCCCTTGTAAGCTCGGAAATTGTTAGACTTGCCGATGTTTTAAATGCAAAAATAGAAATTAACCTTTTTTATAGAACACCAGAAAGAATTAATGCTATTTTAAAAGTATTAAATGAAGAAGGTGCTCATGATGTACTGGGAACCTTAAATGAAGATCAGGAACATATAAAGGGATTAAATCATCCTCGAGGAGATGTAAGCCCTGAAGGAATTTATAAAGCAGATGTAATTCTTGTTCCTCTTGAAGATGGTGATAGAACCGAAGCTTTAATTAATAATGGAAAATTTGTTATAGCTATAGATCTTAATCCTTTATCCAGAACTTCTAAAACTGCTTCAATTACAATAGTTGATAATGTTGTAAGAACAATTCCATGCATTATTAAAAAAGTGGAGCAGCTTAAAAATAAGGATCCAGAAGAACTTAAAAAAATTGTTAATGATTTTAATAATTCAGTTAATCTTAAAGAGTCTTTGAAGATAATGTTGGATTCAATAAATGATCTATAGCCTTAGCTTAAAACTAGAAAAGTAAATTGATAATGAATTAGTACATTAGAATTATAGAATAATTATAAAAATAGATTTTAATATTTAAATAATTAATAAAGCGTTTAATTACTATTATATCAGTTATAAATATAATTTTTTTAAAAGAGTGAGAACATGCAAGTAATGGGAGTGACAGGACTACCAGGGTCAGGTAAAAGTGTTGTATCTAGAGTAGCAAAGAGTTTTGGAATACAAGTAATTCGAATGGGAGATGTCATAAGAGATGAAGCGATAAAAAGGGATGCTGATATTGGAGATACCGCAATAAAACTCCGTAAAGAATATGGAAAGTATGTTGTTGCAGAAAGATGTGTAGAACTATTAAAAGAAGCATCATCTCCAGAAGATAAAGAGATTAAGTATTTAATTGAAGGTATAAGAAGTCCCGCTGAAGTTGAAATATTTAAAAAGCATTTTGGAAAATTTAAAGTTATAGCAGTACATAGCAGCCCTAAAACTCGGTTTATGAGAGTTAGGCGGCGGAAAAGATCTGATGATTCCAGTGAATTTTCATTATTTAAAAATAGAGACGAAAGAGAACTTAATTTCGGTATAGGTAATGTTATTGCCACTTCAGATTTTATGATAATAAATGAGGGACCTATATGGAAATTTAAAAATTCTATACGAAGTATATTAAAAAATGAACTTAAAAAGAAAGAAAAGAAAAAAATTACAGTAAATAATAAAATTAGTTCTAATTAAATAATTTAAAGGAGTATATATCATGAATTGTGAAATATACGTTAAAGCTAACTTGAATCCAACTGAAGATGTAGATAAAATCATAAAAGCTATAAGTAACGTTTTTAAGTATGATGAAATTGAATTAGGAGACGATTACATTTGTGCAACTGGTGACATTGAGTCTATTAAATTTCTACGTGATGAATTAAGGGAACGGAAAATAAGAGGTGCTGCAAGAAAAATAATGCTTAAAGGTTTAAGTACAAGAAATATTAGTTTTAATTTAAGCAAACAAGCAGCACTTGTTGGAACTCCTAATCTTGTAGACGATAGTCTATGTGCACTGGGTGAAATTGAATTTAAAATCAAAACTGATGATCCACAAAAATTTATAGATTGGATCGCACCAGAAATAAAATAGAAATTAAAATTTTTAACTTGCTAAATCATTTATCTTCAAGAACTGCATCTTTAATTAAATAATAACCGTTGTCCCTATCCCATATTGTTTGAGCATCAATGATTTTAATGCTTTTATTAAATAGTGGACCATCTAAAACAAGAGTTTCAGCCTCTCCACCTTCAAATGCAGCATGCATTCCATACTTTTTATTTAATTTAATTATTTCATCTAAAGCATTAACATCTATTTTTTTACCTAACCATGACTCGTCAAGCCCTTCTGCTGAAACACTGGTTATTATGACTTCAAATCCGAGGGTAATTATTTCATTCATATATTCTACTGGATCAATATGCCAAAGAGGAGCACATGATTTAAGACCTAATTCCTCACATATTTTATCTATCCTTGATTTTTGATAAACAGAATGAAGTGCACCTGAATAAATACCTTCAATTCCTTTATCCTTTAAATCTTTTAAAATATAGAATATATCTTCTAGTTCTTCTTCTTTTATTCCTTTAGTAACTTTTTTAAGAAGAGGCACGCCTAATGCATCTGCAGAAAGTTCAGTAAGATGTATATTAGCTACATGAAACATATATGATTCGGGATTCTCTGAAATAAAGGAAACTAAATATTTAACTTCATGCCCTTCTTCTACAGCTTTATAATAAGCCATTGTACTATCCTTACCACCTGAAAATAAAACAGCTACGTTCATATTACTTTCCTTTATTTTCCTTTTTTCTAATTCTGTCCTTAAAACTATCAAAAAGACCTGCGATCGTATCTATAAACAAGCCTGCAAGACCAACTAATACTCCAAGGAATCCACATAAAATGATTACGTTATTTTTATCAGGTATAATTGATTTTATATAGTTAATTTTATCCTGTGTAGGTCCTTCAACGCCAGTAACAACTGCATCTTTAGACAATTGCTCTGAAACTCCAAATATTTTCGATGAATCAACTTGTACAGATGCATGTGCAAGACTATATTTAATATCGATTGCAGCGATAAGCATTAACCAATCATCTAGCTTTTTAACTGCTTCCTGTGAATTAGCCCCATCTTTAAGTTGAATTTCAATCATATCATTAGATATCATTTGAGCTGAGTTTATTTCTTTATTACCTGCAACTATACGATTAGGAAGAGTAGCTTTCCAACCCTCAGAAAATGGAGTCGTTTTAACAGTTATTCCTGTTAATTGGATATTTTTAACTCCTTCTACTTTTCTAGCATTATCTAAATACTGATTAATATCTAGGTCTGTGGAAATATCTAATTTTATAGTTACTTTATCACTAGATGTTGAAACATAAAATGATGTAGCAATTCCAGGTATATCATCCATTATTGGAGATATAAAAAAGGCACCGCCAATTATTCCCACAATAAATCCTATTGAAACTACAAATAGAAGGTTCTTTTTACCAATTATAGGTGTTAAGAGGGCTGTTGAAAAAACAAATACCATTAATACTATAAATAAAACTACCATCAATAATACTTCAATGCTTCCCATGGTCTTGTTCCTGAGGTTTCCTTTTATTTAATGTGTATTTGAATTTACATATATCTCTTTTGCTGGTATTACTTTGATATTTAAAAATTAATAAAAATTTAGACAGTTTTAAGTGAAGACTGAGCTTTTGAAGTTTGTTGCAAGGCATTGCTAGTTGTATTTAATTGATTTTGAGAATTATTAGTATTGTTTGTAGTTAAATTGTAATTAGTTGAATTTGAGGCTGCAGAAGGATTACTGGAAGATGCAGGTGATATCTGAGGCTCAGAAGTTAACGCAAGTTGTTCTATGGTTTGATTTGTTTTAGAATATGAGACTGTGTCTAATGATCCATATGAGTAAATAATTACAACGCAAGTTACTACAGCAAGTATTATTAAAGCTTTTTTCTCCCAACCGGGTTCTAAATTCATATAATTACCTGATTAATTTTTAAAAATAAGATATTTTAATATAATTTAGTAATTTCTATTCCAAATCAAAATTAAGTTTCCCATATCATTAAAACTAATTGTGCAGGGACCTTATCCAAATTCTGCCCCTTATTTGCCCTTACTAATGAAATGGTGAAATCTGCATTTGCATCTGAAGGTACCCTAAACCATAGTTTAAAGTATGGGTTACCCCTCTTATTATAAGTTGTATTTAATGCATCATTTACTTTAATGAAGTCACCAGTGTCCAAGTCATGATTATTAATTTTAATAAATCCTTGATTATTATTGCCATTAATATAACTTAATTCTTCCTGTATTGCAGTTTCCCTATTATCATCAGCAGTATCATTGTGACCTAAAGAAGTTGGATCATATCCAATATATCCATCTGAACTATACCTACCGTTTACTACCCAATCACCATCAGTAAAACCATAATCTGCTGTACTTACTCCAGAACCACCACCCTGATTTACATCAATTCGAATATAAAAATCATAATTGTTTATATCATCTTGGGTTATGTAAACACTAACATCTTCAGGGGTTCCACTTATTGATGGCTTTTCAGTAGTTGGACCTACAAAAATAGCAGGTCTACCTCCGCCTTTATCATTATTATTTTCTTTATAATACCATACCAAAGGACTATTACCCGGATTACTTGGATTCATGTGGGCTAAATCACTCATCTGTAAAAGTACAGTTCCAGGAATTAGGCTCACAGTACGATTAGCTACAGCAATTTCTTTTGGACTAGGATTTAAAGTAGAAGGATCTTGTCCTAACTCTAAATATTTATATGGACTATCTAATGCTACGACTTTGAGATAATAATTGTTAGTATTAACTAATTTAGATACTGGATATTTATTTTCATCTTGTAAGTGTTTTATAGCAACCATTTTTTTATTATCAAGATAATTACTTACAGCAAAAACATTATCATCACCTTGTGCCGAGCTTGCTCGATCAACCATAGCAAGTCCTGGAAGATAATTAGAAGGAGGATTAGCTGACTTTTCCCAGTTTTTAGGAGTTCCAGTATTTTTAACTAAATAATCTGCAGCATCATTTACATTTTTATCTAAGCTCTGACGAAAAGTGAAATCCTGTAATTGATAATTTAAACTTTCATATTGGTTAATAGTCATTCCAATTGCTAAAGTAACCACAATAAGCGCAAGCAATAAATCTGTTGTGAAGATAAATCCTTTATTATCCATATTAATCCCTACGTATAAGATTGAATTGTATTAGCAATACCTTGGAAAAAACCATTAAGATTAGAAATTGCAGTACCACTATTAGTTGTACCTGAATCTACAGTAAAAGAATAGACATAGGTTTCATTGTAACTTTGATAATGACCACTTTTACCACTTGTTAGTGTAACATATATGTTCATGTCTACCTGTACATACATTAAATAATCACAAAGAAGAGTACTATCTGTGTCATTATATAGTCCTGTAACGTTATTATATGAAATTGTTATACCATCGTCCATCTTGATATTACCACCAGTAACATTCCACATAGATATAGGTTGTATTGAGTAACTAGGTGCCACTGTTACGTTATCATTAAATATTGTTTTATACCTACTGGCTTGAACATTATTATATAATTTAGTTATATTACCTGAAATTTTTGCAGAATCACCAATTTGATAAGTTTTATTCTGAATATTATCGCCCATAGTAAAAATTTGGTTTCGTATATCTGTTTTAATATCTAAAAAAGTTCTGTAAGCACTATCCGCTGACACCATTGTATTTGGAATAATTGCACTTTGTGTCTCTACAGCTATAAATATAGGAATAATAATCATAACCGGAATTAAAAGTAATAGTCCCATACCTGATAACACATATCCTCTTTCATCTTTACCAAACATTTTCACCACATATAAAGCCTGAAAATTACTCCATTATAAGTCCTAGTAGTAGATGCAATATTATTTAAGTTTGCTATATTAGTGTTGTTAACTAATGCATCATAGGTTCCTGTTGCATTATTATAATAAGTTAAACTATATTTACGTCCGCTTTTATCTAGAATTATTTTAAACTTAGGATCAGTAGCATAACCTTTAACTGTAGAAATACTTGTTCCATTAGTTATATTATTAGCTAAAGTATATAAACTGACATCCTTAGGGCCATTACCAATATTGTATAACGTTTCCATTACATCTTCAGTTTGATAATAAGGGGATTCATGAGGTACACTAAGACTTAATCCACTTACTGTTGCTGCTATTATAAAAATAGGAATAAGCATTAAAACTGCATCCATCGTGAATATAAATCCATTTTCATCCATAAATCCACCTTCATGTAACATTAGTTATATTAATGCGATATGTATATCTCCCTTTAACAGTATTACTAACAACAGTAGTATCCAAAGCCTGTGCGATATTATTTAACATTTTACTTTGGATATAGTTTTTATTAGTTGAATTTAAAGATTTCTGACTGTAAATATTAACTATAATAATCCCATTACTAAAACTCATATTATTGAATCTAATTACATTACCCGTACCGTTATATGCAATATCATTAGAAGCATCAATACATCCTATTCTTGCTGCACTCATTACTTTGTCCTGTTCTAAACTAGGGCCAATATATTGAGCTATAGCAAGAGTAACAATCAATGCTAAACCTACTAATAATACTATTTCTACTGATATTTGTCCTCTTGATTCATTTAACATGTTTAACATAACTTAAGTAATTTTTTGTAATTTTATTTGACCTTTAGTATTAGTAATATTATATTTTTCACCAGGATTAATTGTTTTTGAATCTATATGATTTTTTGGTATTATATTAGATATTGACGTTTTATTTTTATAGGTTACACTCACCTTTTCATTATCAACAGCTACAGTATAATTAAAATCCGTTGGAAAACTAAAAACTGCATATTGTCCATAACCATTAGAATAAACAGAATCGATAGTTCTTGAAACACTATCCGCTAAAACTTTAGCTTTCGAAAATTCAGCGTTATTTGCTGCGTCCATACCACTAGAAGCTATATTGGTCAATGCTCCAATAATTATTATTAATATTAAAGTTGCAAACAAAAAATCTGCGCTTAATTGACCACTATTGTCCATATTATCAACTAAATATACATTACTAATTAATTATACTCATATTCTAATTTATATATAATAAAGTATAGTTATCACTAATATATATATTTAAGTAACAATTAAGAGCTCTTAATTCACATATTATCTAAAAATTAGTAAGTTAAATAGAATTAATTATCTTAATATTCTTACAGGCTTATTTCCTCCTGTACTTATGAGTTTTTCTTCAACCTGGAGTTTTACTATGTCTCCATCATCTGCTTCATAATCATTTTCAACAAGATAAATATCCGGCTTTACATTTGAACGTATATCATAATCTACCTTTACATATGCAGTTTTTTTACCAGCTTCAATTACTTTGCCAAAGGTATAACTGCGATGATACCGGATTCTAAATATTAAGAAAATGGTGGCAACTAAAATTACTGCAAAAATCAATATAGAAGCAGAAGGTAAGAATGATAATGAGAATGCTGAAACTATATCTTGATTAAAACTTATTAATACTAAAATTATTCCAGCAGCAATGTACATTAAGAAAAAATCTCTGTAAGCATTGAAATCTTCAGTATACATTAATTTAACCTTATTAAATAGGATATACAAGAAATAAACAATTAAAGCTACCCCAACAACACCATAGAGTATAAGTGATAAGTAACTAAATATATAAAGTATAGAAATAACTAAAAACGCACCTGACATTATTTGAAGTTGTAAAATTGCTCTTTCTTTTTCTTTAGATGTAAATTTTTTAGATATAGTAATTCCACTAATAGATTTATTTATTTGTTCATTTTCATATTTATATTCTTGATTTGTTGATATTTCATTAATTTTAGCCGTACTATCTTTTTTAATTCGGGATATATTTTCTTTAATTAATTCCCTGTCCATTTTATCTTTAATAGGATCAGTATTAAGGTTTTTAAGTTTATTTGGAATTTCTGGAATAGCTAAAATCAACATTCCAATAAAATTAAAAATTTTTATAATTAAATCACCGAATTTAGCAAAAATTTTCATTTAATTCACCAAAATTATATTTTATGATTAATATTATAACTTAACAGATTATTTTAGATTAATCAAGCACAAAATCTATATTCTATTTCATTTGATTATTAACAAAACTTATACTCATCTCCATATATAATAATAATGTTTCCAAAGAACTATTATTTAAAAATAAAATTATGTAAATAATAAATAGAGAACTTTCTGAAGAATTACTGCCAAATCTCCTATAAATAAAGATATTAAAAGGCCAATAAGGATTGAAGGAGCAAATGGAACTCCCTTTTTAATTTTAATTTCTTTAATTTTATTTTCATCATGTAGTTTATTTAAAAGTTCAATATCTTTTTTAGATATTCCAGCAGCCATAGTACTTATTAGAAGTTTACCCTTAGGTTCTGAAAGGCTAGAAATATTATTTTTCTTAATTGATTCCCTAATTTTAGCAAAAAAACTCCTATCATCGACATAAATCTTTTCATCTTTTTCATATATATTATAAACGGAAATCATCCCTTCTTTTAGATCATCAATTCTATAATCATCTTGAAGTGCTTTTTTATTTACAGATGTCAATAGTCTTATAATAATTCCTATGACTGTTATAGAGATAAATAATGTAGTAATGCTACCCAATGCCAATATTAAATTATTGTAGAGCGCGAATATAGTTAAAACAGACACAATTACTGCCTTAATTCTGCTAGGTAACTTTGATATAACTGCAGTTAAAATATAGATTAAAACTAATGATAATATTATAATCTGAAAAGGTAAATATGAAGTTACCATAAAAGTTAATGTAACTGCAGAAGTAATTACCAGTGTTAAAACAATATTTTTTCTATATTCTTTAGCTGGAGCAATTAAATCGTCTAATAAATATCGCTTTTTCCTTATAACTATATAGAATGTAAATATAAACAAAAATGGAAGAATTGCAAGTATACTGTTAATTATTAAAGTCAAAGGGAAAATGTAAGATGCACTAATTGGAAATTCAATCCCTAAAATACTGTAGTTAACTAATGCCGGATAAAAAGGTATGAGTGCAGCTAAAGCTGTAAACAGTTTAACATCACCACCAGCCCAAGCGCCTATTTTCCAAAGTGCATATCCTAAAACAAAAATTCCTGCAGTAAAAATAACTGCATAAATTAATAACCAGATATTACCAGCTATAAACGCATAAATTCCATTAAAAACTATACCTAATCCTATTAAAGGGAATGTTAATTTATTCTGGATGATTCCTGATTTCAAATCTGTATAACTTGCATAAATACATGCTATAATTGCTATCATTGTGCATAAAAGTGGTATATCTGGTATCATTGAGATCACTTAAGTTCATTAATTTATTCGTTTTTCTTTTTGTTTTCAAATGCGGCTTTCATAAATGATACGAAAATTGGATGGGCATTATTGGGTCTTGATTTAAATTCGGGATGGAACTGACAACCCAAAAACCAAGGATGATCTTCAAGTTCAATCATTTCCACAAGCAAATAATTTGGAGAAATACCAGAAATTATTAATCCTTTTTCCTGTAAAATTTCGCGATATTCATTATTAAATTCAAATCTATGTCTATGTCGCTCATTTACTATCTTCTCTTCGTATGCATCATATGCTAATGTATCTTTTTTAATATTACAAGGATATGAGCCAAGCCTCATTGTTCCGCCCATATATTCAACCTTTATTTGTTCAGGCATGATATCAATGACCGGATTTTTTGTATCGGGATCAAATTCGGTACTATTTGCATCTTCAAAACCATTCATTCTTGCAAATTCAATTACCATACACTGCATTCCAAGGCAAATTCCAAATAAAGGTATTTCATGCTCAATTGAATATCTTACTGCATCAAGTTTTCCAGAAATACCTCTTTCACCAAATCCACCAGGTATCAATAATGCATTAAGTCCCTCAAGCCTTTCTATGTCTATAGAATCATCTGCGCTGATCCATTCAATATATACTTTAACACCAACCTCTGCAGCTGCATGTTTAAGTGATTCGCGTATACTTATGTAAGCATCTTCAAGCTCAACATATTTCCCTATAATTCCAATCCTTACTTCTGGATCTTCTATTTTAAGAGAATCAACAGTTTTGCCCCATCTGCTAAGATCAAATTCTCCACCTTCCAATTTTATCCGGTTTAGCACGTATTCTCCTACATTTTCTTCATTTAAAATTAATGGGACTTCATAGATGGAACCAACATCCGGACAATTTATGACAGCATCACGTTCTACATCACAAAAATGAGCAATTTTTTGCTTTAAATGCATATCAATAGGTAATTCAGATCTGCAAATGATCATATCTGGGTTAATACCTGTACTTCTAAGCTCCTTTGTACTGTGCTGAGTTGGTTTTGTTTTAAATTCTCCAGCAGCCCTTAGATAAGGCACATAAGTTACATGAACAAACATTACGTTATCATGGCCTTCTTCATTACGTAATTGTCTTACTGCTTCTAAAAACGGCTGACTTTCAATATCCCCTACTGTTCCACCTATTTCAACTAGAACAACGTCAGCTTCAGTTTTATTAGCAATTTTTCTAATCATTGATTTAATTTGATCAGTAATATGAGGAATTATTTGTACACAAGATCCCAAATAATCTCCTTTTCTTTCTCTATCGATAACAGAAGAATAGACTTTACCTGTTGTTATGTTAGAATCACCAGATAATTCAGTATCTAAAAACCTCTCATAATGACCTAAATCAAGATCTGTTTCCATTCCATCTTCAGTTACAAATACTTCGCCGTGTTGATAAGGGTTAAGTGTTCCAGAATCCCAGTTTAAATATGGATCTATTTTTATAGCAGTTACATCAATTCCATAGGATCTTAATATTCTTCCTATTGATGCTGCAGTTATTCCCTTTCCTATTGAGCTTACTACTCCCCCTGTTACTACAATATACTTTGACAGATGAATCATCTCCTTAATAAAATTACTATTATTAAAACTACTCAAATGATTTAAAAATTATAAAATATAATTTCGATTTATTCTGTATTATATAAATTTTTATGGATATAATCAAAATATTTAAAAATTTATTTTTTAGAAAAATCTAAAAACTTATTCATGAATTTATAACCTTCAATTGTTCCCAAAGAACCCATTTTAGCTGAAAATTCATTATATTGGCTGACATTATCTTTTATTCCTCCCGAAGAACACATTGCATAAGGGACTGGTTCACGTGTATGTGTTTTAACTGATATCGGTGTTGCATGGTCTGGAAGAATAGAAATTGCATAATCATCATATTTAGGCAGTTCATCAAGAAATTTACCTACGATTTCATGATCAATACTTTCAATCGCTTTAATTTTTTCTTGAATATCCCCTGCATGACCTGCTTCATCTGGAGCTTCAACATGGACAAAAAGTAAATCATGATTATTTAATGCTTCTAATCCATATTCTGCCTTTTGTTTATAATCAGTGTCAAAATAGCCGGTTGCTCCAGGAACATCAATATTAGTAAGACCAAGACAGATTCCAATACCTTTAATTAAATCTACTCCAGTAATTGTAGCACCACTTAAGTCATATTTATCCTTAAATGAAGGCATTTCAGGTTTAACTCCCTGTCCCCATAACCATATCATATTTGCAGGGTTTTTTCCATTATTAATTCTTTTTTCATTAACAGGATGGTTTGTTAATATTTCTTGAGAATCCTTCATGATTTTGTTTAATAACTCCGCATTCTGATCATCATAAGGCTTTAATAAGCTCTCTTCAATGCTTTCGCCTACAATATCATGCGGTGGTAACGATTTTAATGATGCTGATGCGTTTTTGTTAAAAACAAATAAATGCCTGTAGCTTACTCCTAAATAGAATTTACCAAATCTCTTAAATTCATTATTTAGTGCATTAATAAGCTCCTTTGATTCTTCTGTAGAAATGTGATTTGCATTAAAATCTGCTAATTTTCCCTTTTTTTCTGTAATAAAATTACATCTAAATGCCACTTCGCCAGGTTTAAGGTTAGCACCTATACTTGCTGCTTCAAGAGGACCTCTTCCAGTATAATACTCATCAGGGTTATATCCCATAATTGATAAATTTGCAACATCTGAACCAGGTTCCATATTATCTGGAACCGATTTTAATAACCCATTAACACCATTTAATGCTATATAATCCATATTAGGTATTACAGACGCTTGAAGAGCAGTTTTATCACCTAATTCTTCCATAGGATAGTCTGCCATCCCATCTCCTATAATTACTACATGTTTCATTTTTATAATCTCCAAAAACACTGAAAGTGATTAATAATTTAAAATATAAAAATAACTAATCTATTTAGCTTTATAAATAGAAATAATATCACTTAAAATAGCTGATGCCGTTTCTATTGATCCTGCACCTTTTCCTACCACTGTAACATCTTCGGCGAGGTCAGTTTTTAGGGTTGCAACATTTAAAGTACCTTCAACAGCAAATGGAGAACCTTCCTTTACAAGTCTAGGGGCAACTTCAAGTGTGTCCTCTGAAATTTCACCAATCAATTTAATAAGATAACCTTCCTTTTGTGCAAGTGAAATAGCTTCAGGAGTTATTTTAGATATTCCAGTAATTTCAACATCGTTTAAATTTACATCCATATTCATAAGTGAATTTGCAAGAATAACTACTTTACATGCAGCATCTAAACCTTCAACATCTTGGGCAGGATTAGTTTCAGCAATGCCCAATTCCTGAGATTCTTTTAAAATTTGTTCATAAGAAGAACCTTCTTTGGCCATTCTCGACAGGATATAATTAGTTGTACCATTTAGAATACCTTGAATTGAATTAATCTCATTACCCGATAATGTCTCGTGTGCAAAGTTTATAATTGGCATTGCTCCACCTACAGAAGCCTCAAATTTAAATTGTACAGCATTATCCTTAGCTGAATCTGCTAATACTTTAAATGATAATGCAAGAGGTCCTTTATTAGATGTTACAACATCCTTTTTATCATTAAATGCCTTTAATATATGAGATTTTGCTGGTTCGCCGTCTTCTATGTCTGTAGGAGTTACTTCTACAAGACAATTGTAATCAGCCTTGTCAAGAACTTCCATATTGGAAATTCCAGATACACCATGTTCTGGATAATTAGAAACTCCACCAGTATCTTCCTTTACTCTTAATAATAAATCAGGATCTAATCCTTCATTGGAAATTGCAGCTCCAGAGGTATCAGTAACTGCAGTTATTTTAAGATCGATCCCATATTTTTCATTAACTTCATTTTTTTTCATGGAGAAAACCTTTGCTACTCCCTTTCCTACTGCACCAAAACCTAAAATACAAATTTTCATTGAATTCCCCCCCCCATGAAATTAGACCTCATTTATGACCATGAATCCCTTTGATGTCCCTATATTTTTTATTTTCTTCATTACATGTCTTCTTTTACCCTGTTCTGCCTCAATTATAAATTTTGAGGCTGATTTTTCAGGATTATCCGACATCTTCAAGTTTAAATCCACAACTTTTATTCCATCAACATCGTTAAATTGTTTGAGAGCATCTTTAAGATCCTTATCAACTATATCTCCAATTAAAATAGTTCTTATGGTCTCTTTTCGTAGTACTCCATCAATTTCCATTATCTGGATATTCTGATTTTCAAGAGCATTTATAACCTTGTCTAATGTCTCATTATCCCCTTCTATAGTAATTTGGACAGGTACCGTACCTCTTTCAGTTTTAACATCTCTTTGATGAATAATTGTCACAATATTAGCTCCAAGCCTTCCTATTGGCTCTAGAGCATCAGTTAACTGCCCCGGGATATCTAAAAGTTCTAAAACAAGGTTTAATCTCATTTAATTCCTCCTGAAAAATAATAATCATATTATTTCCATTTACTCTTTTCAGCGATAACGTTACCGTCTTCATCTAAATGTGCATTTCTGAGGATCTTTTCAGGTTCTTTTTCTTCAGCGCAATCATTACGTGTTAAATTAATGTTATCAACAATATAATGGGTTTCTTCAAGTTCAGGAATGTCTTTCAGTGCGTTTGAAAATTTCTCCAGTATTTTTTCTGCTTCTTTTTCTATTTTCATAATATAACTTCCTTAAAAAAGATTTATAATAAATTTTATAAATTAAAGTTGTATTTTTCAGATAAATTCTTGTATTCATCTAATTTTAAGACCTTTTTAAGCATTTTATGAATACCTGATCCATATTGAGCTGCTTTTTTAGGTCTCATAACAATTTCTGCAGGTACTCCTAATTCTGCCCCAACTTCTCTTAGAATACATTTTCTTAATTTATCCTCTTTTCCATTTATTTTATATTTCATAGGTATATTAATTGCTGTATTTATAATATCAAGATCAAGATAAGGAACTCTTAATTCAATACTATTAGCCATTGTAACTGCATCGTCACGCTGAAGGTTTACATGATACAGATTTAGAATATCTTCTTTTAAATCTTCCTGCGCTATTTCACCTTTTTCCTCATAAAATTTCAAATAACGATTATATCCACCAAAAAGTTCATCTGCGCCTTGACCTGAAAGCATTACTTTTAAACCATCTTCATGAGCCATTTCTGCTGCGATATATGCAGGCATTCCAACACCTATTTTCATAATATTAAATTCTTCTATAGCATCAAGTAAAGGCTTTAAATAGTATTTTACATCTTCAATATCAACAGTTTTTATTTTTAATGGAATGTTCATTTGTTCAGCTGTTTTTTTAGCAAATTTAAGGTCCTGTGAGTTTTTATTTCCAACGCTATAAAGTATGGTTTCAACTCCAAGATCATCAGTTATTTTAGCTAGTATAGTACTATCAATTCCTGCTGAAAAGAGTATTCCAATTTTATCTAGTCCTTTTACTCTTTTTGCAACTGATTTAACTATATTATTTTTTAGCTGTTCTTTAAGTTTATCTTTTGATAAATTTAGGTATTGTGACTCTAATTTAATTCTATTTTGAAGATTATCCTTTAATTTAATTAATTCACCATTATATATAATTGAATCTGGAGATAATGTTTTAACATTATTTATACCAATATTCCAGAGTGCCTTACGTTCTGATGCAAACGCAAATATGTTTTCATCTTCATCTTCTCCAAAATACAACGGCTTTACTCCAACTATATCTCTGACAACTGCATAATTTTCACCATCATATACTGCAAATGCATAATCTCCATCGAGATATTGAACTGTTTTTTCTACTGATTCATAAAGTGAATTTTGATAAAATTTTTTAATAAGAGTTAATATAATCTCACAGTCAGAATCAGACTTAAAATCATCACCAAAGCTTTTTTTAAGTTCTCTAAAGTTGTATATTTCCCCATTACAAACAAGAACAAAATTTTCATTGATTAATGGTTGAAATCCTTTACATCCTACAATAGAAAGTAGATTATGCCCCATTCCAAATTTACCTTCAGGAACTTTAAGATTATCTAAATTACCATAAATTGCTTCATTATCAATATAAATGCCTGATCTATCAGGGCCTCTATGCTTTAGGGATAAGAGCATTTTATATATATTACTTGATTTTTCAGTTCCCATTAATCCTGCAATTCCACACATGATCTATTTTCCTTAATAGTTTAGATAAAATATTTAAAAATTTATGGAAGTTATTTAATTTAAAGTATAACATACTTAAAATTCTGCTTAATTATTTATTATTAAAATAATTATTTATTTTTTTTAATGTTTCTTTTAGTTTTAAATAAAGCTTGCTTAATGTCTTTTTTTCTTATCCAATACGTAATTTCTGTTCCTTTTTAGTAATAATTTTGTAATAATAGTTAATACTTTATAATATCAACGATATAACAAAAATTGCATACGAAGCTAAAAAGGAGGTGAAAAAGTGCAAAACGGTATGCAAAAAAAGCTATCACTGCTTATAATAATGCTGATATTTGCATTTAATTTAAGCGGTGTAGTAACAGCTGTTGATCCGAATGAAACATTTACAGACAACATAACAAATTCATCATCAAATAACGCTTCAAGTGATTTAAATGTATCTAGCGGAGATAGTACGGATGATTTGGCTTCAGCTGCAAATAAAGAAAATGATAGTGAGAGAGTAGATGATCTAAGATATATTCAAGATCCAGATAATATTCAAGAAGACGAAGAATGCAATGAGCATTCTGATTTAGAAATACCAGAAACCAATTCAATTAGACAAAACAGAGAATATTCAGCAGATTCTGCTGCAGTTAATTCTAACCAAAGAACTGCAGGAAACAATTATATCCCATATAATAATTCAAACTATTCCACAAGTCCTTTTGCTGTCAAGCAAGGGTCATGGGATACAGTTGGACTTGATGCTAATAATGTAAGCAGAGGTCCAAATCAATTCTATATCCAGCTTCGCGTTACAAATAACGGGAACACCCTAATAAATAATGTGACTGGAACCCTACAATGGTTAACTACAAACCCTTACATACAGTTAGCTGCTGGTGAATCACTAACTAAAACTTTAGGTAGTTTAGCACCCGGTGAAACAAAAGATCTTTTCTACCTTGTTGAAGTTGTAAGAAATGTAGCTGCCATTGGAACAGAACAGGTTTATAGGATAACTGTCTCTGGAAATAATGTGACTAATAAAACATTTACGGATACTCTGGAAGTTAGAGGGTTAATAAGCAATGCCTCTCAGCAAATAATTTCCATAACCGCATCAAATTTAGCTCCAAGAGTAGGTGATCTATTTACCGTGACAGTTATAAGCCGTATAGATCCAAGATACCTAAAAACAGTGAGCATTCCGATCATAAATTATGATCCCGCGATAATTCAGCCAGTTAGTGTGATTAACTTTTACGATTCAATTCAAACAGGCAATTTGAGGATAGATTGTCCAGATAAAGCTTACATAACTTCTCTATGGACATTTAGAGCGGTTGGATCAGGTAATACCACTCTTTTACCATTCATTTACGACAGAGTAAACCCATACTTCTACAATTCAGATTTCGGACAGGACTTTATCAGAATCGTTGTAGGAACCATCCAAAACGTTGCTGATATTGCAGTTACCAAAACACCAAGCACATTAACTCCAAACTACCTAACTAATGTGTTATGGACTATAACTGCAACAAACAATGGCCCTAATAACGCAACAGGAGTACAAATAACAGACACCCTTCCAGCAGGACTACAGTTCATTAATGCTACTCCATCTGCGGGAACAAGCTTTAATGCAACCACTGGTATCTGGAATATAGGAAACCTCGCAAACGGGGCTACTGCAGTATTACAGGTTCTTACACAGGTTTTAGGACACAACACCACCCTAACTGATGTAGTCAATGTAACAGGGCTAAACCAAAACGATACTAACTTAACAAACAATATAGCTAATTCAACAATTTATGTGCCTGCCGCAGCAGATATAGGAGTTACAAAAACAGTAAACAACACTAATCCTGCAATAAACGATACAATAAGCTTCATAATTAACGTAGTCAACAATGGACCAGATAGTGCAACAGGTGTACAAATAACTGACATACTAAATGCGGGTTTACAGTTCATTAGTGCAACTCCAACATCTGGAAGCTATAATGCTACTACTGGAATATGGACCATAGGAACTTTAGGTAATGGAGGTTCTGCAACACTTACCATAGTTGCAAAAGTGCTTAATGCAGGTACAATAAAAAACACTGCTGCTAAATCTGCATCAGATCAGTATGATCAATATCCATTAAATGATACTGCATCTGTAATAGTTAATGCAACAGAAAGTGCAGCGGGCGGAGGAAATGGAAATAATACTACCAACGGAACCAATGGAACAAATGGTACTAACGGTATACCTGGAGGTAATGTAACTCCCGGAACCAATGAAACACCTCAAGCTGCAGACGGAGAAGATGTACCATTAGCTGCAGGCGGAGAGGAACTAATAGAAATAATAGAGGTTCCATTAGCTGCTGGCGGAGAAGAACTAATAGAAGTTCCTTTAGCAGCTGGCGGTGAAGAAGTACCTCTAGTACAGGCTGCAGAACAATTTGCTGCTGCAGGAGGGCCAATAGTGCAAGCTGCTGCTGGAGATCCTGATGAAGTACCATTACAAGATACTGGACTTCCAATAGGATTATTAGTACTTGCTGTATTAATGACCCTCGGAGGAATGTTTAGATTTAGAAGATAGAAGGAAATATCTTTATTTCCTTTTTTTTATTTTTTAAGTATGAAAACTAATTTACTAATTAAAAAATATATTTCTAAATTTATTATTCATTTTTCAAAAATTTGTATAAATAATTAATTTAAATGTAAATTTAATTTATTAATTTTTAAAATTAGCCATTTAATTTAGTTATCATATAAAATTAAACTAAACATCGTGTAATTAAAAATATTTAGTAATAGAGCTTACTTACTATTTTAAAACTTTCTATAATTAACTAGAATATTTCTTTTTGAATTATATTTTACTAACTTTTAAAATTTAATTATAAGAATAATCTTTAAACCCACTCAATTTTCGTTTATAAATTTTGTTTTATATAAAAATTTATTTTAATTAAAATATTACCATTATAATAATAGTTAATATTATATTAAAGTAATAACATAATACTACTTTAGTTACTAAAAAATGGAGGTGAAATATTGAAAAAAAGTAACACATTACCAATTATTTTATTGGTATTGATAATGACACTATCTATTGGAGGTGTTGCGGCTGTAAACAGTGAAATAACGCCTACTAATACTCAAGATAGTGAAGAAAGTTTAGTAGAGAGTAATTCTATAGAACAATCGTCCAATGATCTAAAACAACCTGATGATAACAATAATAAACGTCATGGAAACCATGATAAAAAAGAAGATAACATAGACGATAACTGCGATGAAGAAGATGATAATGAAAATGATGAAGACGATAACTGCGATGAAGAAGATGATAATGAAAACCACTGGGGAGACCATTGTAATGTAGAATACTGTATAGAAGGTCGTGCCTGGAATGATACTAACGCAAATGGTATCGAAGAGGAAAATGAAACAGGATTACAGGGAATAATAGTTAACCTATGGTCTGGTAACCAAACTAGCCCTATAGCAAAACTATTTAACACAACAACTAATGCAACTGGTTATTACTCATTTAATAACCTATGCCCGAAAACTTTCTGGCTTGAGTTTGTAGTTCCTCAAGGATTAGGAACATGGATATTTAGTCCACAAAACCAGGGTACAAACGATACTATAGACAGCGACGCTAATGCATCAGGAATTGCAGGTCCAGTAAACTTAAATAGATGTGCAAATTGCCAGAGTAACTGGGATGCAGGGCTCTACCAATACGCTCAACTTGGTGATCGCGTATGGAATGACTTAAATGCTAACGGTATTCAAGATACTGGCGAACCAGGTATATCCGGAATAGTAATAAACCTCTGGAGTAGTGTTAACAATTTACCATTTAACATAGTAAATACCACTACTACAGATGCAAATGGTAACTATTTATTTACAAATGTAGTTCCAGGATTATACCAACTACAGTATGTGGTCCCTCAAGCTTTAGGCGCATGGATATTCAGCCCACAAAACCAGGGTACAAACGATACTATAGATAGCGATCCAGCAGGTAATGGCATTACTGGAGTTATAAACTTAATTTCCGGTGCAATCGATTACACATGGGATGCAGGACTTTACCAGCTTGCTGCATTAGGTGACCGTGTCTGGAATGACCTTAACAAAAACGGTATTCAGGATGCAGGTGAACCTGGCGTAGCAGGAGTTACTGTAAACCTTTGGAGTAACATAAACAATGCTCCAGGAAGCATAATCCAGACAACAACTACAGATGCTTTAGGTGCTTATATATTCAACAATATAGTTCCTGGTACCTACTGGCTACAGTTTGTACTACCACAGTCTATTTCAACATGGGTATTTACTCTACAAAATCAAGGCATAAACGATGCTTTAGACAGCGATGCTAATGCATTAGGTATTGCTGGCCCAATAGTGTTGATTTCTGGACAAGTAGCTCTAAATTGGGATGCAGGACTTGACCCAGGAGATGCTGCTGCTGGTGGAGATGAAGAACCTATCGTAGAAGTTCCAGTATTTGCTGCTGGTGGAGAAGAACTAATAGAAATAATAGAGGTTCCATTAGCCGCTGCTGGTGAAGAAACTATTCCAATGGAAGAAACAGGGCTTCCAATAGGATTATTAGTACTTGCTGTATTAATGACCCTCGGAGGAATGTTTAGATTTAAAAGATAGAAGGAAATAATACATTTCCTTTTTTTTATTTTAAAGTACAGTTATATCCTAATTCCGTAATAAAATAATTATTCAAAATAAAGTAGCTATTCATCAACTAAATATTCAGTAATAAAATAATCATTCAAATATATTTCAATAATTCAAGTGATTTCAGTTCTTTCATACTTTTAAAAGGTTTTTAAATATTTAAATATATTTAGCTGTTTTATTAAATTAGTTAAATTAATTGTTTTTAAATAAATCAATTTTATATTAAAATAAGAGATAAATAGCTTTATTTTTAAATAAAATACAATATTAAAGATTTATTTTAAAATATATTATTAACTTATTATAAAATAATTAATAGACTATTACAATATTATTTTAATATAAAGAGCTAATAATTTGTTTTTATTACCTTTTTAAGCCATTTAATAATTTATAGAAGAATATTAATATTATAAACTAAATAATATAACCTAATGGTGGATGAAAATGGTTGATATTCTAATTGTTGAAGATGAAGGTCTAACTGCATTGGAACTTCAAAATATATTAAAAGTGGAAGGATATGGCGTTCCATTTATAGCTTCTTCTGGAGAAGAGGCAATTAAAAAAGTTATTCAGATAGAGCCTGATTTAATTTTAATGGATATTATGCTCGATGGAACTATAACGGGAGTAAAAGCCGCAGAAGAGATAAAGAAAGTTTTAGATATTCCCATTATATATATTACTGCTTATGGTGATAAAGAAACTCTTCAAAATGCAAAAATTACTGAACCACATGCTTACATCTTGAAACCTTTTGAAGGAAAAGAAATAATTTATGCAATAGAGCTAGGCCTTCAAAGACATGAAATGGAAATGAAACTTAAAAAATCACTCTCCAAAAAGGATTATATACTTGAAAAAATTAATGATCAAATTCAAAATAATCAATCACACTTATCAAATTTAATTAAACAGGGATTATCTGAAAATGATAATGCTTCAGAAAGATTTAATCAATCCCTAGATAACATTCATAAAGAAAATAGTTTAATGTCTCCTGATTTTGCCCTTGTAGATTTCTCTATGTATATTGAAACCATGATTGAAGATTTAGTAGAATCCAAGAATCTAAATAATAATCTAGTTAATATAAATCTTAATATGGATAATTTAATGCTTGATTTAAACACGGCGCTTTTATGCGGATTAATTATCGAGAAGATTATAAATATCTTCGTTAAAATGAACCCCGATATAAATCTGGATGTTGATATTGATTTTTATATTGATAAAAGTAATTTCATTCTAAATTTAAATGGAAATAATGATATAAAATCTCTTAATTCTAATTCAGAGTTTAAAATGGTAAATTCATTTGTAAAACAGCTTAAAGGATCAATAGTTGATGAAAATAATAGTTCCCAAATTAAGATTATATTTGAAAGATGATTAATAAAAATTTAAAAAGAAATTGTTTTACTCATCTAAAAACCTAATAGGATTTTAAAGCATAAAGAAGTTGAAAGAATGCTGTCTGAAAGCGAAAATGAGTTTAAAAATATCATTAATGAATCATTTAATGGTGTTTTTGTCTGTGATGAAAAGGGACTTATTATTAATTGTAATTCTGCCCAGGAAGAAATAACTGGTATAAATCGTTTCGAAATGATTGAAAAATCATTATGGAATGTCATGTTTAAAATTACACCTACTGAATCTCAAAATCTCAAAACTTATAATAAAATTAAAAATATCCTGCAAAACATATTTAAAACGGGCAAAGTTCCTTTTAAAAACAATAGCTATGTATATGATATAGAGTTAGATAATAGAACTATAAAAACTGTTGAAACACGAATATTTCCTATTAAAACAAATAAAGGTTTCATGTCCTGTTTTATAACAAAAGATATCACCTTATATGAAAAAACTAAAAATGCTTTACAAGAATCAGAAGCCATGTATAAAACTATTTTTGAGAATACGGGAACTGCAACAATCATTATAGAAGAAGATACCCTAATTTCCCTTGTAAATTCAGAATTTGAAAAGCTTTCTGGATATTCTAAACATGAAATTGAAGGTAAAATGAATTATATAGAATTTTTAGCAAATGAAGATGATCAATCAAGAATGGAGAAATATCATAGTAAGAGAGAGACTAATGATAAAATTTCTTCTAAATATGAATTTAAATTTTTAGATAACGATGGAAATATTAAAGATACACTTATAACAGTTGCTTTAATTCCAGGAACTAAAAAAAGATTGGTTTCTCTTTTAGACATAACTGAGCGTAAGATAGCTGAGGAACAACTTAAGGAGAGTGAATTTAAATTTAAGTCTCTTGCTGAGAATTCTCCAGATATAATAGTTCGTTATGATACTGATTTAAAAATTACTTATATTAACCGTGACCCCTCAATATTAGGTTTATCAAAGGGATCATTTAAAGATAAAATAACTGATGAATTAATGACAGGCAAAGAAGAAGATAAAAAATGGACAGAAAACTTAAATAAGGCGCTGAAAACAGGAAAAAATCAAATTATGGAATATCAACTCCCAGTATCTGAAAGAATAAGAACATTTCAGTCAATTATTACTCCAGAATATAATGATAAAAATAAGATTGTTAGTTTACTTGTAATAAGTCGTGATATTACTAAAAGAAAGGAAGCAGAAGATGAAATAATAAAATCGTTACAGGAAAAAGAGATTCTTTTTAAAGAAATTCATCATCGTATTAAAAATAATATGCAAGTTATTTCTAGTTTACTTGGACTTCAATCATTTTATGTTGCAGACCAAAATACTCGCAGCATTTTAAAAGAAAGTCAGGAACGTATAAAATCTATGGCCATAGTTCATGAGAAATTATACAGCTCAGAAGACTTTACTAAAATAAACTTTAAAGAATACACCCGCGATTTATCATTGCACCTTTTCAGTTCATTCAATGTAATTGATATCAACTTTGAAATAGAAGGTGAAGATTTATTTTTAGAACTTGATTATGCAATTCCATGTGGGTTAATTATCAATGAATTAATTACAAATTCAATTAAATATGCATTCCCAGACGATGAAATTAAAGGTCATGAAAATAATAGATCTTTAAATGAACATGAGATATCTGTAAATCTAAATTCTAATGAAAATGAAATAATAATTAAAATTAGTGATAATGGAATTGGAATATCTGATGACAAAAATCTTGAAACCAAAGATACTTTAGGATTTTTAATAGTAAATACTCTTATAAAACAGATAAATGGAAAAATAGAGTTGATTAATGGAAATGGAACAAATTTTGAAATTAAATTTCCTTATGAATAATTTTATTCATATTTTTCAATGAATAAGTTAATGTCTCCTTTTTTAAATTTTTCAATTTCAGTTTCTGTTGTTTTTCCAAGGATCATGTACCTGAATAAATGCCTTAAAGCCTTATCTGAAATATCAAGTTCCATAGCTTTTAGTTTTATTAATTCTCTCATGTATTCATTGTCATTTACATCTTCACCAGGATCCATTACTTCACTATATTCTGATTTAATTTCATTTATAGCTGTTCTTAAATCTTCCCCAAACTTCAGCTGAGATTTTAATTCCATGACTTTTCTTCTCTGTTCTTCAATACTTTTTTTACGTCCATATTCAAAATCCTTCTCGATAAATATGGTCCTAAGCCCTTTTTCAAATGCTTCGCTGTAATTAATGTGAAGTTCATCAGCTTTTTTCTTCATTTCAGGGTCAATTGTAACTGATGTTACTATTTTTTTCTGTTTTTTCATTTACATCCCTTAGCATATTAATAATATATTATAGAACTTTATGGTATTTTAATATTACTATATTATTATTTTGAAATAATATCAAGGAATTTAAAAATAAAATATTAGAAATTAGTTGATAAAAATGAAAAATAGATATACTTTTTAAAAAGAAAGAAAATATTAGATTATTTACGAGCTCTAGCGACTTTCCTTGCAATTACTAGTTCACCAATTGCTATAAGGCCTATAAAGAACTTCTCAAGTCCTCCAGTTGCCCATATTGCTTCTCCGAAAGTTGAATTCCGGATATTTTTCTCATATTCTTCTGGTTTTATTCTCTTACCAGTCCTACGTCTTGTAATAATAGCTGCAGCTTCCATTAGCTCATCCCAGCTTACCCCTTTAAGTTCATCAGCCATTGCTTCAAATATTTTATAAACTTTAATATCATAAAGGTGTGAAAGTGTTTCAACAATATCAAATGTCCTTACAACTCCAACAACAGTATCATTATCATTTAAAACAGGTATACTAACTAATTTATGCTTTGAAGATTCTAAAACAGCTAATCTAGCAGGATCATCTTCATGAACATGGACAATATCATCTTTAGAATGCATAATATCTGAAACTATTTTTTTACCTTCTCTTAGCCCTCTTGTAACATCAAGAGAAGTTATCCAACCAATGAGACATTTATCATTGTCTACAACTGGTGTTGTGAATTTTCTAAGCTTCTCCATCTTTAAAGATACTTCAACTACGTCTTCATCAGGAGACACATATATATATTCCTTATCCATTATTTCCTTAACTTTCATTGGACACCCTCTCAAGTTTTAATGCACCTACAGGACATTTATTTGAACATACTTCGCATAAAATACATTTATCTTCTGAATATACTAATTCATCATCTTCAAGCTTAATTGCATCTACCGGACAGTTTTCCTCACATACCTGACATGAAACACATGCATCGTGAGCAATATTAAGTTTTTTAGTTTTAATTATATCTCCTAATTCTCTCTCCAGAGTTACTGCATCTTGTGGACAAACATTAACACATGCCCCACATCCAACACATGAATCAGTATCTATTATTGATTTACCATCTTCAATCTTTATAGCGTTTGTAGGACAAAACTTAACACATGTCTGGCATGAATCACATTTTTCTGTGTCCAATCTAATATTTTTCATCCTCAGGCTTCTGTGAGGTACTTTAATCTCTTGAAGACGGTATTTAACATCGTCATCAATTACACTTGATGTACTTTCTATTACACGTATGCTCTTAACAGGACAAGTTTGGGCGCAAATTTCGCATTTTACGCAGTTTTCAAGTACTTTGGCTGGTTTATTTGATTTAGCTTCAGATATGGCTTCTACCGGGCACTCCTCAGCACATAAGTTACATCTTATGCATTGAGGTGAGATAGTTATAAATTTACCCTCTACTTCGCATTCTTCAATTTCTGGTTTATATTCATTGTCTTCTAAATCCATTGATTTACGGATGACTTCGTCCTTCAGCACATTCTTGTCCTTTTTAAACGTTATATCCATTATTACACCTTATGTAGATGATATTTATTTATTAATTAATTTATCTATATTTGGTAATCCTTTAATTGCTCCTGATTCAGTTATACAACATGAAGCAGTGAAATTTCCTAATTTACCTGATTGTTCAATATCTTTATTTTTAAGTAATCCATATAAAAACCCTGCGTTAAAGGCATCCCCTGCACCAGTTGTATCAATACAATTTACTTCAAATGGTTTAATGTGGTAACTTTCATTGCCATCAGTTACATAAGAACCTTTATCTCCTCTTTTAATTACCACATAACTTATATCAAAGTCAAGCAAAAATTCTGCTCCTTCTTTACAAGTTTTATATTTATTTCCTGTTAAATGTTTTAATTCTTCTTCATTAATAAGGATAACATCTGTTCTGTTTAAAATATTTTTAAGGAAATCTATTCCCCTTTCTGCGTATATTCTTCCAGGATCAAGGCTGACCATTACATCCTCATCAATTATCTTTAAAACCTCTTCCTGAGCCTTAAATGAATTCCCAACAAATGAAGTTAGATGTAGAACCTTCGAATTATTGACATAATCTATTTCAAGTTCTCCATATTTAATTAAGTCATTTACTCCAGGATCCACATATAATGCTCTTTGACCGTTTTTATCTACAAATCCAAGCACATTCCCACTTCTACCAGTAGGACTAATAATAACCCAATCAGTATTTACTTCCTCTTGTTGAAGATTATTAAGCAAAAGGTACCCTTCATGGTCTTCTGCAATTTTACCAATGAAGCCAGTTTTAATTCCAAGTTTTGAAAGTCCAATTATTGTATTTGCTGCAGATCCCCCACAAAATTCATTAAAATCTGTTATGAATGTTTCTTCATCTTCATAAGTTATCTTATTAACATTATATAGCTTATCAACGTTTAAAGCACCAAATCCTATAACATCAATTTTTTTCATTTAACGACCTTTAAATTATAAATCCTTTAAATAAATTTTATGATCTCCTAATTGACCACCATAATTTCCTGCAGAAACCATAATAACTCCATCAAAACCTTTGACTGCTTCAATTCCAGCTTTCATCGCATCTTTAGTTATATCTAAAGTAAGACCATTTATTACAATTTCAGGAATATAATTAACATTGTCAGGAACTTCTGATTCTTCAGCAAGTGTTTTTTTAAGTGATGGGCAATATGGATGATTTGTTGTTGGGCCTATCCATGGATAATTAGTTTCTGGCTTTGAAGCAGCAGAACATATATCAAATGGAGCAATAGCACCTTCAACTTCACCAATTGCTTCTAATGCTTTTTTTCCAGCTTCCATTACTGCTTCTTTAGTGCTGCACATATACCAGAAATTTGCACCCATAATTCCTTTCATATATCCTAAGTTACTTTCTATTTTAAAATCAGGAATTGCAATTGGCACAATAATCATTTCACGACCGTACTGACTTTCCTTCCATTCGTATCCATCACCACAATGCCCTACGTTCTTCATCATGTCCATTTTTCCAACAGAATCTTGAGAAGCATCGAAGACTGAAGTAAATGGCTTTACCAGAATATCTTGTCTTATTCTATAAGATAATTCTGTCATAAATTTCTCAATATCTTCAGTATTATACCAAAACTGTAAAATGGCTCCTTTTCGACTATCAGGAGTTTCATCAGAATTAAGCCATCCTTCAATTCCACCTTCTACACGGCCAATTACAGTTCCGGGAGTTGAAGTGGCATCATAAGCCGCTCTTTGGAGAATTTCTTTATCATCTGCTGTTACAATTAATCTACAACAAACTCCATCAAAGGCTTCGCAGTATGTATCTTCTATTTTAACCATTTTATCAACCTAATGCTCCTATTGCTTCTCCTCTAACAATATTTCGGAATGTTTTACTTTCATCGACAATGTTTTCAAAGTTTTCGCTACTGATTATTGCAATTTTAGGGAGATTTGTTCTTTTTATAGCTTCTTTTAAACTTTCATTAATAGGATAATTTTTAATAGCTATTTCTTGATTATCCATATATGATTTAATAAAACTCATAACTTCTTCTTTTCCATAATTATTAAATAAATCAGCTATAATGGATATCATAACAGTATTATCTGCCATAATAGCAATTTCGGCTGCTTTTATAGCAAATCTATTACCATTAAATGAAATTCCAAGACCTCCATGTTCTTTTGCAAATCTTAAAGGCTCGACATCTGTTATACTATCTCCAACATACATAATATCTGCATCTTCAAATCCAAATTTATTGATAATATCAAGAATAGCTTCTTTTTTTCCTTCGCCACCTACAGGATTTACATTTTTCATGATTTCATGCGCATCTAATTTTAAAATATCATCCCAGAATATTTTATCAATAACTTCAAAATCAGGATTTTGCATTAGAATTTTTCTGTATTCCATTAATTTTTCTTTATCTTCACTGCTAAATGAATATTCATCTATATCAAGTGCAGTAGAATATGTGTTTTCAAAGGGGAATTCAGTTACATCACAAAGAGCTTGGATATATTGGCTATAACTTGTACTTACTATAAAAGAGGGCATAGCTTCCTTAACAAATTTTAATGTATCTTTTGCTCCAGGAATAAGAAGAACATTATCTTTTGAAAATTCAACTATTTCTTTATTTGTAGCACCATATGCCTTTAAAAAGGGGACTATTAACTTTAGAGTACCACCAGCATAATAACCTTCTCTTTTAATTTCATCAACTAGAACGTCATCATATTTACTGAGTATTGTGAAAAAATTCTCACCATCTTCAATATAATGACCCGCAAGTTCAAAAGCATTATCATTAATTGATATAGGGCCTTCGCAATCAGAAATAAAAAACTTTTTGCCCATCTTCATTCCTCCAAATAAAAAAAATAAAATTAAATATCTGTTTTTAATTTCACAGCATGAACAGGACATGTTACTTGACATGCATCACAAACAATACATTTTTCAGTATCAACTACAACGTTACCCTCTTCAATGCTCATAGCATCTGCAGGACATTTATTCACACATACGCCACATAACTGACATGTTTCAGCATCAATATTTATTTCTCCAGTTCTAGGACCTTTTAAGTTCTTTCGTATGTAAAATATTTTTCCATCCCTTGCATCAAAATATTCTTCTTTAAGAGATATGGCTTCAAAAGGGCATGCTTCTACACATTTTCCACAGTAGACACAATCTTCACTAATGTGCACTGGAGAAGGCATTTCAAGTTCAATTGATTTAGTTGGGCACACGTTCATACATGCACTACATCCTATACAACTTTCATCAATTACTGCAATATCTCTTTTTGGAGCAGTACTTTTAATTATATCCTTAAAATCTTCAATCTGAAGATCTCCGTCAACAGATTCTTCAATTTCTTCTTTTAATCTGTTTGTTATGTCAACTTCAAATTCATCATCAATATTTTCATAACTTAGATCCCTTGAAATTCTATTTAATATATTATCAACTTTACCGGCATCACTTGCAAGCTTCTTAGTTTCTTTTTCAAGAAGTTCAGAGACAATTTCCATGGTTTTAATCTTACCAAAGTTTTGATAAGCTCTTTTTCTTGATGAATATTTGATTGCAGCTGAAGGACATACATCCATGCACTCTTCACATCTTGCACAGTAAGAAGGATCAATAAACGGTAATTTACTCATATTACCTACATTAATAGCTCCTTTTGATGGACAGACCCTCGTACATGTCATACAACCAACACAATCTTTTTGATCTACAACAACTGCTTTTCCACCAACAACAGAGCGTGGTAATATTTCTCCATATTTTATGGCTTCAGTAGGACATACACGAGCACAGTAGCCACATTTAACACATTTTTCCTCATCAATTACACTGTGAGCTTCTTCTCTACCTGATGAAACAAGCTCTATAGCCCCAGTTCTACATGCATCTACACATGCCCCACATCTTCTACATAGTTTTGGATTGATAGTTGGTACATTTTCTCGCACGGGTTCTGCTAATGTTGTTTCCATCTGAATAGCATCATATGGACAAGCTTCTCTACAGAGAACACATCCAAAACATTTATCCTCAATTTCTATATGCTGATCTGGGGGTATTTCATGAACCGCATCTATTGGACAAGATTGAAGACATGGCTTATCCTTACATTGTTCACATTTAGATGTATCTATTTCATATGCCACTTCAACTTCTCTTAGCGGCCTGTAGGATTTTTTATCAGTTTTAGTTGTAGGAATTTCTATCATCCCCTAAATGGTAATAATGCTGGTTTTACAGTTACAAGAATCTTATCATCTTGTAATTCAGTAGATGTAAGTAAGAATCTTGCAACATAAGAGCCTGCAACGCCAAATGGACATGTCTGATAACATGTGGTACATCTAAGGCACTTTTTAGAGTCTCTTGTAACACCTTTTTCTTTATCATAAGTAATAGCACCAGATGGGCATTCATCAACACATAATCTGCAGCTGTTACATTTAGAATCGTCCCAAGTAATTATTCTAAGTTTTAACCTGTCTGTGACTTTTTCGACCATATCTCTTATATGCTCTTCTTCGGGCAACATTCCTTCGGCCCTTTCTAAAACATCATCAAATGGTACTTCAAATTTTATAACCTGTTCTGGAGGAAGTCCTTTTAATTCGTCCTGTCTTGCTTCTATAAGGTCTTCAAGATAATGTATAACTAAGTTTATGACATCTTTTTGTCCTTCAACATTGGAAATATATATTCCTTTAATTGCACCTTTTACAGGACATGTTTTTGCACATTCGCCACATGCTATACATTTTGATTGATCAATCATGATCTTATTATCTTCCTCAAGGATTGCACCTTCGACTTTACATGCTTTCATACATTTTTTACAACGGATACAAAGATAATCGTCGATTACAAACATTTTTTCTGCAGGTAATATAGTAAATTCTTCACGAATTAAATGATTTTCACCAGTTCTCAAGGTCTTAGGATCTGTAGGGCATACTTCAGCACAAAATCCACATCTTATGCAAGCATCTGTGTTTATAACGGGGTATGTTATACCTTCTCCTTCTTCCATATCCTTATCCTTAGTTCTTACAAGCCTTATAGCACTTGGAGAAGGACATGCAGCTGTACATGCACCACATGCAATGCATAATTCTCTTATTACTTCTGGAAAATCTCTGAATCTATCAGGTGCCTCTACTATTTCTTTGTCCGTTGCAGCACCTGCAAACTTTTCAGCCCATCCTTTTCTTGCAAATTCGTATAAATACCATATTACCGAAGACATAACACCATCTTTGACCTTTTTTAGTGATATTTTAAATTATAATTATTTCATAATTCAATTGTTTTTATATTATGTATTCCTCTAATTTCATGGGTCTTATTTGCCTCTTCATCAACAATAGTAACCCTTTCTGCACAAGCAATACACGGATCTACGCTTGCATAGGTTGCAACAGCATCTGCAACTGTAGCTACATCTTTAAACATGTATCTAGCACACGCATCAATGTTCATTATGCTTGGAGTTCGTATAGAAATGTTTTTTATTAAATTACCGTTAGTTTCTATCATATATGCTACTTCGCCCCTTGGAGCTTCATTTCTTCTATCAGCATATCCTGCAGGTATATCTATTTTTTTCCTGAATTTACCTTCAGGAAGATTTTCTATACATTGTCTTATTAATTTAATAGATTCTGGGATTTCATCAAATCTATTCATTGTTCTAGCAAAATTATCTCCTTCATCTCTCCATATTACATTAAAGTCCAGATGATCGCGATAGGTAGGATGATCTGTTCTCAGATCCGTAGGCACTGATGAAGCTCTAGCTATTGGACCTACAGTTCTTGCTTTGATTGAATCTTCTTTAGATATAAATCCAACATCTTTTGACCTTAAACCTAATAAAGGTCCATGCTCAAACATTTGTGGATATTTACTGTATTGTGATTCAAATTTATCCAGAATATCTAAAATACTTTTTAGGTGAACTTCTTTAGCGTCCTGTCTTACGCCACCAACTACATTCCATGCCATATGAACTCTATTACCTGCTAAAAGTTCAATAGCATCCATTATCATTTCTCTTAATGATAACATATACATGAAAAGTGTTTCATGCTCAATTATACTGAAGTAAGTTGAATTAGCAAGTAAGTGACTTTGTATTCTATCCAGCTCATTAGCTATTACCCTCAAAAACTGGGCACGTAATGGAGCCTCATCACCAGCTATTTTTTCAAATGTTTCTATAAATGTTTGTGAGTGAATATATGAACAGATTCCACAAACTCTTTCTGAAAGGTAAACAGCTTTTTGCCAGGTTTTTCCTTCCATTATTTTTTCAATTCCTCTGTGGACGTATCCATAATCAATTTCAGCACTCAATACCCTTTCTCCTCGGGTGTGAAGTTTTAAACGTAAAGGTTCTTTAAGACCAGGGTGAACTGGCCCAATTGGTAATATCATGGCTTTTGCCTCCCTTTAGCTGCTATTGCATCTGGACCTACAGCTAAGATAGCTTGTAGTATTTCTGCGGGTCTTGGAGGACATCCTGGAATTTCAGCATCTACAGGTATGAACTCACGTAATGGAGGATAAATTTTGGAACCCTCCTGATTATAAATGTGACCTGAAAGTGGACATGCACCAATCGCTACTACTATCTTTGGATTTGGTACTTTTGAATAGACTCTTAGAAGATTTTCTTTCCACTGCTCTGCAACGGGACCAGTGACAAGAATAACATCAGCTTCCCTTGGGTTATTATTGAAATAGATACCATATTGTTCTAAATCATACCTTGGGGATAGAAGAGCAACTACTTCGATATCACATCCATTGCATGATCCGGTGTTAACAAGACAAACGTGGATAGAACTTTTTCTAATGATATCTTTAAGTGAATCTAACATTTCTTTACCTCATAAGATACTCAATTAATTCTTTTTTGCCATCTGCTATGGCATCTTCATAAGACTTACCTTCTATAACTTCTTTTGCAATTTTATCTTTTATTGCATCAGCTTTTTCCTTTGATATAATATCCATTACATCTGAAAGCCAGCATATTTTCAAATCAGAATGTAATTTATCAACTATACAAATGTATTTAGATGATTCAAATCGTGGATGAAGAGCTTCAAGACCTGACATATCCAGTCTCCTCATTAATATTTTTTCCAGTTCCTTGGGAGTAATGCCCATTTCCTTTGAAAATGGCAATATTATGTCTTCCTGCCACCTATAACTAGCTAATATTCTCCCTTTCATGATTTCCATTAACGATTCATTCTTTTCTATTTCATCGCCATTCATAAAAGAACCATCCTTATAATCCAAATTAAACCTGAAATTATAAATCCTATTGCCAGTTCATATCTACCGTATCCTGGCCTCATTCCAAGTACAATAGCTACCAAAAATAAACCTATTGTAATTGAAATGTATTGTGGAATAAATATAATAAGTTGACTATTAAGTACAAGAATCCATCCTATAATAGAAATGACGAGTGCTATTATATCTATATTCTGACTTCCAAAAGGTGCCTTATACTTTTTATAACTGAGTACCAGGCCAGTAATCATTCCAATAACAAATGCAAGTATGTATGCTAAATAATATGTTGGATACATGATATCACCATTAAGCTGGTTTATAAAGTACTATAAATGAAACTATGAACAGTAAAAGGGCTGCAATAAATGCCCAGTTTTCAAGGGATTCTGAAATGTGAATAAATTTTTCTCTGTTTTGGTAGAATAGAAAAACTGCCAGAAAAATTACGGCAATTGTTAAAGGAATTACAATTATCCACTGCTTTAGTACAGCAAGTCCGCTCATTATAACAGCTCCTAGCCCTACCATAGCCATTAATATGAGCATGTCCTGTTCTTTCTTCATTTTTTATTTCTCCAAAGATATTTTTGATTATTAAATTACGTTCAACAGTAATATTGATCCTACAATTCCAATGAATGCAAAGACTATCTGTAATACTACTGAGTGATTAGGATTTAAAAGAGGAGTTGTAGCACTTATAAACCCAATTCCAGTAGTAATAAGTACCATTCCAAGTATATATCCTATTGGATTAATTGCACCAATGAATACAGTTATAAATATCCACAGAAGCATGTACCACATTATAGATTCAGATATCATAAGATATCCTCTAAGCAAACCAAAGTGCTCAGTTTCATAACCTGAAACAATATCTTTTCCTTTTGTTATTGAAAATGGCGTTGAATATGCTTTTGATATTATTAATACTAAATACATGGCAGCAGCTAAAGGTATACTAAATAGTAATGGGCCATTTACTGCCTGATAACTTATTATATCACTGATTCCCATGGATCCAGTTTTAAGATAAATTATTACAAGTACAGCAAATAGCGGCACTTCTGCGGCCGCTGAATAAACTGCCCTAACACAGCTTAGCTTACCATAAGGTGATCCTGAAGATGATCCCGCATTATGCTCAACAATTTTGTGAAGTGCATAAATACCAAATATTATCAAAAGTGATCCTTGAGTTACAGGGCCCACAATGACTGCACTAACCCATATTACACATAATATACTGGCTATACCAATATAAAAAGGCATTGCAGCCGTTTTAGGAAACGATGATTCTTTAATATAGAATTTAAGTATGTGTAAAAGATACTGAATTATTGGAGGTCCTGGTCTGGTTTGTACCCTTGCCACAACTTTCCGGTATAATCCAAGAAGTACGCTTCCGATCAGGAATGCAATAAGAACGTTTAACAGAATGTTTGCCATTAGATTCATCTGATCACCAATTAAATTGATTATTAGTATCCAATGAAGGGTTCTCTCCTTCTATCTTCTTCCTCTTCTTCTCTGGCTCTTGCCATGATTAATAATCCAAATGAGAGTATGCTCAATGGAATAAACACAATTGAAATTCCAATTACTATCCAATCAGTTGGATTAAATAATAAAGCATATATTATACTCACTATGGAAATTATAAACACTATTGAGCTTATTGTGCTCCTTTTATCCATTTTTTTTCACCTGACATTCCTTTAAAATGGTTTATTAATTATGAGCAGTATTTCAATTGCTCTTACAATTACAAGTAATGAACTTAAATGTATTATAACTAGAAATGGTGAACCGGGAGTTCTAAACATTTCAGCTTTTGTTGCATAAAATGGTGCTATACCAGTTTCGCCGGCAATACCCATTATAAGTAATATGGATCCAAATGTTACCATTGGGGTTACTACGCTGTTTGCAAGTCCAAACAGGCTTAGAGTCCCAGTTGTAGCAAGTATTAATGCTGCACCACCAAATAAAGGAAGGGATGCAATCATTGCAATTATACCATACTGGAATGCTGAATCTAAAACATCCACCATTTTTACTGCTCCAACTAAACCTATATTAACTATACCAATTAATGCAACGAATAATGTAAAATTGAAGAGGTCCCCAGTTATCATTGCTCCTGCTGTTGCAAGACCACATACTAATGCTAAAAATCTCCTTATTTTAAATTCCGATTTATCTACTTCTACTCTTCTATCTTGTAAAGTGCCAAATGTTGCCTCTACTTGAGTTTCTGTATTACTTAAAGCTATAAGAAGTGTAAATAGTAATGCCCCACCAAACAAGAACAGATTAAATGGGGTAAAGTAAAGTACAATATCTCCCAGAGGTATATAACCAAATATCTGCCCACTTAAAGTTGCTATATCCATTTTTATTTACTCCATATCCTTTTAGGTGTGAATTTTAATCATTTTTCTCTTCTAAACTCTTCTCTACCCATAACACCTATAAGTCCTGCTTTAGATGCTACTTTAACAAGTATTCCACATGATGACATGAATAAACCTAATAACCAGTACTGAGGAAGTACAAAGAATACAAGGAATCCTGCAAGCCATAGAGTCCATGCTATACCTGATATCCCTGCAACACCCTGCCAGATGTTTGAGGGAACTCCTCTAATTGTTTTAGAAAGTACATAGAATAATATTCCAACTCCTGCAATTGCTCCTCCAGTAAAACCTGTTAGGAAGGCACCATATGCAATAAGTATTATTGCAAAGAAAGCAGGTGCAGTATGTAAAATTTCCATATCTAAAGATAATGGCAATGGAATTAGATCAACATTTTTTCCAGTTTTTCTCATTTCTCTGCTCATGAGAATTTCAGAAATTGCCAGTATTTCCGCAAGTTCAACTACTAATCCTGGAAGTATTAATGCTTCGGCTAAATCAGTTGCAACAGCTGCAACAATAATTAACATTGCGAGTCCAACAATATCTGTAAGTATTAAGGCAGTTAAATCCCCTTTTTTAAAAGCTATTCCAAGAAGGGCTATAAAGCCTGCTATCAGTCCAACAGCAATAGCTGGACCATAGAGTGAAACTACAACTGGAGAGACAACACTTGGAACTAAAACTTCAGCACCATTCATTCTTCTTCCTCCCTCCTCATTGTAAAGTTGAGGGCGACCCATGAAGCCACTACAAATGCCATCATTAAAATACTTGATTCAAGAATTGTATCAAAACCTCTTGTGTAGTATAATATTTCGTCAATTAAACCACCAGGAGAGGAATATATTGAAGTACCAAAGTAATGTGTTGTATCTTTTACACTAATAGCCATTGGAGACAAATAACCCGCTATTTTGCCAAGATTAATTGAATTTTCAGGATATTGGGCAATAACAATACCTGGTTCTAAAAGAAAATTACCATTTAAACCCCAATCAGCAATTACAGTACCTCCTCTATTATAAGGAGCTAATGGATCACCGGAGTTCACCTGATTTTGTGGTTCAGGCCTTGGATAAAGTTGATGATCATTTAAGGTAAAGGGAACTATTAAACCAGCTAAGAGTACAATTCCCAGAACTAATGAAAAAAGTCTTGGAATGTTATCAGGGTTTGCCAAATCATTTAGAAGTCTTCCTAAACTTCTTCGTCTCATACCTTTGCCCCCATTTCTTCAAGTCTGACAACTGCTCTTAATAATATCATGGTAATTATGACGGTTGAAGCGACGAATGTGAGCATTGCTATAGTGTGATTATAGGTTAGAAATATCATTGAAACTCCTACAGCTGCAATTTCAGTATTTAAAGTCCTTACAATAGGATCTTTAACCCCGGGGCCCATAACTGTACCTATACTTCCCAATACTGTAAGTATGCATCCTGTGTAAAACCATACATAAATATCAAGCAATGTTCAACTCCTCCTGGGATCTTAATTTTTTTCGTCTTACGTCATTTATCTTGATAATTGCAATTAAAAGAATAACAGTTGAAATTGGATCAAGTAAAGCAGCAGCCATAGCAACATCAAGATATTTTGCAGCCACTATCATTCCTATGAATCCTCCCTGAAGCAGTGCAAACATTATCACTTTATCAACTGGCTTTGGAAGTAATATTATTCCTATTGCTCCAATTAGGGAAACTGCAGCAGATATTGTTGATATATTTATGAAATCTAAGAGAGCCATTATTTCACCGATTAAATTTTATCTTATTACTATTTCATCTTGTATTCTTCCAATTGAGTATGCTATCGCATTTGAGCTTATAGTGGAAGCTATGAAGAAAGTTATTGCAATTATGGCGCCAAAAGGGGTCTGAATATATAATGCAATAAGTGCAGATAGACCAAAGCCCATTGCATTTAGATAGAGCATTCTTTCGCTCCTATCCCTAGCAATTAAAGTCCTAAGAGCCATAAACACAATTATAATACCTGTAATTTCGATTAACATCTTTATCTACCTTTCGATAAAATGAATAATTATGGTTTATTTGTTTACTCATTTAAATTTAATGTTTAATTTAATTCTGTATATCTTCCCATTCTTTTAGCGATTTTACCAATCAATATAGATGCTCTTGGATGATCGAGTCCTTGGATAGTTACTATTGCAAGAAGCATACCTACAATGAAATGTTCTGGAGGAATTCCAATAAATGAGGAAAGTCCTATAATAATCATTATGGTTAGTGCACCAATTGTGCCCGCATATCCTGGATCTGCACAAAGTCTGTTACCTATAAATACGAGTAAAGCAGCAATGAATCCTCCTGCAGGAATTCCAATAGTATAACATGCTATAGCACCAAGGATAGTTCCAGCTGAAGCATCCGGAGAACATACAATATTTCCTTGGAAGAATCCACCAGATAAATCTCCGCCTCTTTTTTTAACATCCCTTCCAATTACATCTGCACCTTTAACACCAGGTTTTTCAGGAAGTCCAAACCAAGTATCAATAAGAACAAAATTAATCCATGAAAGAACAGCGGCTATTATTATTCCTAATATTTCATTCATTGACTTTCATCTCCAATTAGCTCTGTATGCCTTGGGAGGATTGTCTCAAGTAAATACTTAGCTATTAATGCAGATAGCACTCCAATAACGATCCCAACTATTATGCCAGTCCATCCAAGCTCAAAGACCATCGCAGATAGTCCAAGTGCAATAACAGATGTTGGGAAAATTAAACTTATAGTCCATGAATCTCGTATTGGTCTTTCTGGAAGTAAAGGGAGCTTTAATATAAACCCTACAATTATCGAAGATACAACCGCAAGAGTATAACTTAAGATTGTTATAACATCAACATGAATAATCATGATAAATGAATGATCATGAATATATATAAATGTTTTTACTTGTATTTCATTAATAGAAATAAAAATAAATTATTTAATAAAATTAATTAAGTCTTTAAGAATTAATTTGACCATTAGATATTTTTAAGCAGTATTTTAGCCAAAATAGCCCTAATAAAGAGCATATGATATATTATATTTAATTATTGTTATAAAATTTAAATAGAATTTAAAAATTTAATTTAGAATAATGATTATTTATGATTATTTAAACAATTTATTTTAATAGCATTGTAAAATAATAGAGTAAATGAAATATTAAAGGTGCATTATATGAATTTAGATAGAAAATTATCCATAGTTCTAATAGTTATACTCATTGCTGCAATTGTAGGTACTATTTACATAATTATTAATCCTAATCCTGGTGAAAAATTTACAGAATTCTATATTTTAGGACCAGATGGTAAAGCAGGTAATTACCCTACTAATTTAACTGCAGGTCAAACAGGAAATGTTATTATAGGTATAGTAAATCATGAACAATCTACAACTACTTACAATTTAATAATTAAATTAAATAATAACACATTAAAAAATGAGAATATAACTATTCTTAATAATGATAAGAAAGAAATACCTTTTTCATTTATAGCATCAGGTGCAAATATGCAGAAATTAGAATTTCTAATTTATAAGCTACCAGATAGTGACACGATATATCGTTCTCTTTATCTGGACATTAATGTCAAATGATTTTCTTTTTAATTTTATTTTGTCAATAATTACTATTAACCATAATAAATCTTTGATTCACCATTTTCATATATTCTATTTTTAGGATTAATGACTCCATTCATGTCTTCATATACCCTATTACGATTAGTTCTGCTGGTGAATCCAACTAACATATTATTATCTTTATTTAATTTCCTTAAAAATATGTAAGAATTAATTTCAACATTATCTGAAATAAGATGGACATTATTATAAGCAGCAGGCAATATTGGGGAATATATATACCTATAAAATGCAAATACACCATAAACATCTGCATAAATTTTTGCATCAACCTTATTTTCTACCAGCCACCTAGCTCCCAATGATTCTTGATTATCAAAACGAGGATAATAATCTGATTGACCCTTTGCATCAGTTAAGTGCATTGGAATTGATTGTCCTGCAATAATGCTGACAAATCCAGTGTTGAAAAGTAAGAATATCAATAAAAAAACAGAAAATATCTTAAGAGCTTTTTTAGTATCCACTTCTGTCTTATTTAAGGCTTTTAATATTAATCTTATTACTAATAAACCACCTATCACACAAAAAGGAGCTAAAAACATAAATGAAATTTCATATATTCTAGTAATGTTAAATGCGACTTCAAATGAGGGTAAAAAAATACCTGCAATTAGCATTATAATTGCAATAATAGAAAAAGCAAAATACTCTTTTTGTATTTTATTCCGTGAATAGTAAATAAATGAGAATAAAAACCCTGTTAGAGCTAAGAATACAGTTATGTAATTTAAATATCTAAGTACAGAAACAATCCATGTTTTTGGTGGACCAATTAAAAAAACTAAACCAATTAATATCAATATACTAATTATAGCAGCAATTTTAAAGTTTATTTTAGATTCAATGTAATAAGCAATATGATTTATCAATTTAATTAAAGGATTTTCTTTAAGCGTAAAGTTTATCGCAATTTTGTTCTTTTTAAATAATTTAGATGTAATTATAACCACTAATACTAAAACTGGTAGTATTACGTAAATATTTTGAATTATCCCAAATTTAAAAAATAATACATATATTTTTTGTAAAAAGTCCACATTTACTGCCTGAAATACTCCAATAATTCCTGCTGAAGCGTAACCAAAAGCAATATTTGTATACCATAGATAAGTGAATAACACTAAAAACCCAAGAATAAATATGTTTAGAGTTGTACTTTTTAGATTTTGATAGTTTAGAAGGTTAATTGATTTATTAATATTTCTTCCAGGTAAATGGAAAATGATCAAAATTAATGAAACACAAATTAGAGTAAATAGGAAAAAATACGTAACTGAATAATGCGAAACAATTAATCCCATGCCAAAAAGCGTGAATAAAATAAATGTACTCTTATTAGATATTTTAGAGAAAACTAAGAGAAGCATCATAACTAAAAATAATTCTGCAGTTATCTCTCTGGAAAGTGACAATAATTCTATGTAAAATGTATTGAATGACATAAATAAAAAAACTGCAGCAAATGCAACTTTAGAACTTGTTTGGATTTTAAATACTCTATAAAGTCCCAATGGGACTAAAGAGAATAAAAAAGGATATATTATTTTAAAAACATAATCTAAACTTATATCTGCAACAATTGAGTAAATTGGAGCCACCATAACTATACTTAACATTGCATTGTATGCATCTTGTAAGGAAAAATTCCAATACGAACTTTGAATTACTAAATTGGCAAGATAATATTCATTCTGAATATCCCAACCCCAAACATAAGGTGAAACCAGTGAGCTAACATAAACTAAAGAAATTGCAATAATCCAAATTGTAAATGAATATAAATTTCTAGAAATTTTATCAAAAATAACTAAAATTAATGTAAACGCAATTAAAGCCAATAAAAACATTGAAATAAGATTAGTATTATAGAAATTTAACGCATATGACCCAAATATTGCCAAAAATGGTAATAAACATAAAAATAGAAACCTTGAATTAAAATATTCATTAATATGGATAATATTGATATCATAAAAATTTCTGTCTATAATATAACTTAAAAGAGATAAAATTAGTACATATAAACTAGTAGTAAAAGCTAAGTATTCTTGAGTAATTGGTTTAAAGATACTTATTAAAGGACATATCATTGTCATTATGAATCCAATAAGCATTATACTTAAGATGCTAAACCCTACAGTATAGAGAATTGTTTCTATATTCCCCAGTTTATGTATCTTCAATATTCTAAGAATTAAAAATCCAGGAATAAATGTAAGATAAAGAAAAGTTATCAACTGACTTAAAATCGGGATATTTATATTATAAAATTCTAATCCAATTATAACCCAAACTAACGCCTGTATTAATAATATAATCTTAATAAATGGAATAAATTTCCAATCGTTCATTTTAAAGGGATTATTTATAATCATGTTATCAATATTATAAAATTTTTTAAAAATAGAAATTCTAAATTTAATGATTGTTGAACTTGAATATAAATAAATATTTCTAATTAAACAATAGATTACAATTATGAATTAATAAAAGAATAAATATACTATCAACATATTTATTTTAAATTATTGAAGATAAATCTTACAAAAAATCATTTAGGAATAAGATAAAATGAAAAATAAAAAGGTAGCTATAACTGGAGGACTTGGATTTATTGGTTCTCACATTGTAGAAAGATTGAATGAAAATAATGAAGTTGTTATTATAGACAATCAATCCGCCGGGAAAATAGAAAATATTAAAGATCTTGACTTTACTAGAATTGATACAACGTTAGGAGATATAACATCTATTAATCTTGAAGAAATATTTGAAGGATGCGATTATCTTTTTCACCTTGCAGCAGCTACAAGCGTTCCTGAAAGTGTTGAAAATCCTATTCATTGTAACGAAGTAAATATTACTGGAACTTTAAGGGTTCTTGAAGCAGCCAAAAGAGCAGGAATTAAAAAAGTTGTATTTTCCTCATCTTCAGCAGTCTACGGAGAAGTAAAATCATTACCCATTAGTGAAAATCACACTATTAATCCACTTTCTCCTTATGCAATTACAAAAGCTGCAGGAGAACTCTACTGCAATTCATTTACCGAAATATATGATTTACCAACAATATCTTTAAGATATTTTAATGTTTTTGGTCCAAATCAGGATCCTAATTCGCAATATGCAGCTGTAATTCCTAATTTTATTGCTAAAATGCTTAAAAATGAAAGACCTATCATATATGGTGATGGGAATCAAACTAGAGATTTTATTTCAGTAAAACATATAGTTAATGCAAATATTCTGGCAGCAGAATCTAAAGAGACTGGTATTTTCAATATCGGCCTTGGAAGGAGCACAACTGTTAACCAGCTCTTTGAAATGATAAAAGAAATCATGGATAAGGATATTGAGCCAATATATGAAAAAGAACGACAGGGAGATATCAAACATTCCATTGCAGCTATCTCAAAAGCTAAATTATTAGGATTTAATGGTCTTAGTGACTTTAAGGATGATTTAAGAGAAACAATAAATTGGTTTGTCAATGAAAAAGATTAAATCATGCTGATTTCTTTTCTTAATGAAATTCAATAGATTAATGACTATTGATCTTGAAGATAGATTAATATTTTCTAATTTCAAAATGAAATCATTTTAAGGTAAGGTTATTATTAGTTTTATTATGAAATTAATAAAAAGCCTAATTAACATTTTCATAAATAAAACAAAATTATTTTCACATTTGAATTAAAAATCACTTGTTTTGAATAAAAGGAAACATAATCATAATAATATTTAAATATTCTATTACTATAAGTTCAAATAGTTAATATACTACTAAATCAGTGAAAGCATGATAAATAATAGAAAAATATTACAAGAAATTGAGATAATACGTGGATTAGCAATTATATTAATTGTTCTATGTCACATTCCTCATTTCATAAAAATTAGCTCTTATCAAAATAACTTAGATTCTATCTCATTAATTTTTGCACAAATAGGTCTTTGTTTATTCTTTTTTGTCTCAGGGTTTATCCTATATTATAACTATAACTCATTTAAATCCACAAAAAGCATTATAAATTTTTATAATAAACGATTAAAAAGAATATTCCCTTTATATTGGGCTGCACTTTTCCTATTTACAATTTGGACTTTGTATACTTATGGTTCTTTGATTGTAGGTACATATACGATCAGTATTCCCGCATATATTTCTACAATTGCAGGACTTCAGGAATTTTTTTTCACAGAAGGACAACAAACATACCTTTGGTTTATTAGTGTCCTAATAATGTACTATCTCATTTATCCCCTTATTATTCGTCCAAAAAAATTAATTAATATGCTATCATTATCCTCTGCAATCTTCATAACTGCATTCATTGTTCACTTAAATTTTAATCTTATAGAAATAAGTTTTTTCAAATATTATTGGATTTTTATAGGTGGAATATTATTATGTTTGATTAAATACGACAAAAATCAAATATTTTCTAATAATTATCTAGATTATTTAGCATTTTCCTTCCTATTACTGGTCTCACTAATCATTTCAAAAAAATTCTATAATTTTAACTATCTTCTTATTAGTTTTGTTCCATGTATAATCATCTATGTTATTTTAAATAATATTTTTACGAGTAAATTCATGAATATTAAAAAAATAACATTATCTAAATTATATATTTTACTTTCTAAAATCTCTATGGGTTCTTATTCCATTTATTTATTCCATATTATACTTCTTTATATCCTTGTTTTAATATTAGATAAATACAGTATCAGCACATTTTACAACTTAATTATAATCATAGTAGGCATACCTGGAGTATTCATAGTAGGATATTACATTCAAAAACTTGAAAAAAAACTATGGTTAATGGACTATAATTCTATTAAATCATATATAATCCAATCTGAAAACATTGATAAAAAGAAATATTCATAGACTTACTTTCAAATTTATAAATTATATTATGGGCAATATTGAACATTGATAAAAAATAATTGAAGATTTAAAACATTAGCATATAAAATGTAATATTTAATCTTAATTAATAATTATAAAGATTTAATGAATAATTGGGTTAATAAATAATTTTATTTAACTAATTTTATATTCTGAAATTTTTATTGTTATATTATAATAGGGGATGAAATTTTATGAGCACAGTACGTAGAATAGCTAAAAATACAGGATTATTGTTTATAGCATCAATTATAACTTATATCTTAGGGTTTTTCACAACAATTTATACTGCAAATTACCTAGGAGTTGAGGGATTTGGAATTATTTCAACTGCACTTGCACTAACTGGAATCTTTTCAGTTTTTACCGATCTTGGCATAAGTACCCTGACTGTAAGGGAAGTTGCCAGAGATAAAAAAATAGTGAATAAATACGTTGAAAATACCGCTATTATAAAACTGATATTAGCTATCATAACATTTGGACTTATAGCTATATTTGCATTTATTTCTGGTTATTCTGAAGTAGTTAAATATGTTATTTACATTATAACCATATCTGTAATATTTAATTCTTATTCGGGTATACTAAATTCAATTTTTCAAGCATTTGAAGAGATGGAACATCAGTCAATTGGAATTATCATAAACAGTGTAGTTATGCTTGTAGGTACTTTAATCGCGATATATTTCCATGCTAATGTTATAGTATTTGCTTCAATATATCTAATATCCACAGGAATAACTTTTATTTATCTTCTAATTATTTATGCCTGGAAATTCTCATTCCCTAAAGTAGAAATAGACCTCAATTTTTGGAAACCTGTTATTAAAGAAGCACTTCCATTGTCAATTACCAGCATATTTGCTATATTAATTTTTAGAGTTGATACCGTTATGTTATCACTTATGAAAGGAGTTGTAGCAGTTGGATGGTACAATGCTGCTTATAAACTAATGGAAGCTCTTATATTTATTCCCTCAGTATATACAACTTCAATTTTCCCGTTTCTCTCTAGCATGTATATTTCATCAAAAAAACCAATAATAACTGCTTATGAGAAATCTTTTAAATATTTGATAATTTTAAGTCTTCCAATAGCAGTAGGAACTACATTACTTGCAGATCAAATAATTCTTCTAATTTATAAATCCGGATTTACAGAATCAATATTAGCTCTTCAAATACTCATCTGGGTTCTTCCATTTACTTTCTTAAACTATATTCTAGGATCGCTACTCACTTCTATAAATAAACAGTATACTGTTTTAAAAATAACAATTGTAGTGTTGATTTTTAATGTAGGATTGAATCTAATACTTATACCTCAATACAGTTATTTAGGGGCTGCATTCGCAACAGTCATTTCTGATGCAATAGCTGTCATTTTAAGCTTTTATGTAGTTTCACAATTAATTTCCAAAATTAAGGTACATAAAGTATTATTAAAACCTGCTATTGCAAGCGCTATTATGGGATTATTCCTGTTTTTTGTTAAATTAAATCTGCTTTTAGAGATTTTAATAGCGACTACGATATATTTCGTTGTTTTAATTGGCATAAAAACTTTTACAGACAAAGATTATGATTTATTCAAGCAGATAATAAGTAGAAATAAAAATTGAGATATAAAAGAAACTATTTATTTATCAGAATATTCTGATATAACTTCATCAGCAATATTCTGATATTTTTCTAATATTTTTTCTCTAGGATATTTTGAATTATTTTCTCTCATCAGTTTTAACTTGCTGTAAGTAAGCAATCTATATATTACCATTATAAGACTTAAAGAAAATCCTCTAAAACCATCTTTACGGCCTCCAGCATTAAAATATCTTAATCTGAACTCATTAAAGAGTTGTTTTACTAAAGGTTTGAAGTTTATATCTTTACCATCTTCATAAAGATTTTTAGCCTCTATTGTAGTGTAATTGTTCATTTTTTCTACAAAATGTTCAAAGTCAATATAGTTAAAGTGTATAAATCCTTCTTCAGGATCTTCAATATCGTATATCCTAGCATTATCTTTTATTTGAAGAGGGGAATGAATTTCATTTCCAAGATTAACAAAGGTTTTTTTATAAAATCTATGATGTTTATCTTGAAGAGGTCCCCATCCAGCACCATTCATTTGCTTTCCAAAAAAATAGTTATTATGAGGTATATTGATTATATCTCCTAAATCGTCCTCGACTATTTGAATTAGCCTTTCTTTAAGTTTTTTTGGAACTAATTCATCAGCATCTACAATTAATACCCATTCATTTAACGTATTTTCAAAAGCAAACTTTCTAGCAGGTTCTACATAGCCTATTCTTTCATAATATAAAATCCTATCAGTGTATCTCTTTGCTATTTCGACAGTTTTATCTTCACTGTACATATCAACAAGAAGTATTTCATCAGCCCATTTTACAGATTCTAAACAGTTTTTTATATATTTTTCTTCATTTAAAGTGTTTATTATTACAGATATACCTATTTTAGTCACTTTTTGACCTCCGATGGTACAATCCTCATTAAAAGTGATTATAATTTTTCATTAATCAAATTAAAAACTTCTTTTCCCCAATGATCCCAATTAAATTTATCTTCAAATAATTCTCTACTAGAAACCACCATTTTATTATATTTTTCATCATCAAGATAAATATCCTTTATTAATTTAGCATAATCTTCGGGTTTTGCATCTAATGGTAACATAAAACCATTTATTCCATCATTTATTATGCTAGAAACTCCACCAGTATCTGTTGTTATAACCGGTAACCCAAAAGCATTAGCTTCACAAAAAACAATTCCATAAGCTTCAGTCCTGGTAGGAAGAATTAAAAAATCGCTTTCAATGAATAAATTTTCCAATTTTTTAAATTGAACATCATCATTTTTATCTAGAAATGGTATTACTGCCATTTTATCATGTTTAAATTCTTCAGGAGGAATACAACCAACGACAGTTAATTCTGCCATAATTCCCCTATTTTCAAGCTCTAAAAGAGTTTCAAAGGCTAGTCTACCGCCTTTTCTTTCCCAATCTACCCCTAAAAATAATAGTTTGCATTTACCTAACCTTTTCTTTTTCATTATAACTTCTTTTGGTGGTATTTCTTCAATATTTGCCCCAAATGGAACAACGTGCACTTTAGATTTTTCAGAAAAATAATGGTTTAAAGCTGAATTAGCAGCCCATTTAGAAGGATATAATAATAAATTTGCTTTTTCTATTGCTTTTTTCTCAATTAATTCTGCTTCTTTTTTTGAAATATCTAAAACATCTGGAAAATATTCTGTATTGCTAATTAAATCAAAAGTTGCATCTGATAAATAAATTATTGGAATTTCACTATTTAAAAAAGCAATTTCAGTTGATGCAAATGGAGCAAATATTACGTCGAATGACTCATTTTTGAGTTTATTTTTTATTATTCTCGCGTAACTACGGGATAAAATAGTACTGTGATCATAAAAATAATTTTTTTTGAATATATAACCCAAAAAATCACCTAAATATTTAGTTATAGGTTGCATTTTTGTTTCCAAAGGGCCAATATAACAAACTTCACCACAATGTCTCTGTAGAGATTGGGCCATATAATAAATTGTTCCTGAAAGGGATTTTTTATCTCTAGGATCCGTTGCATTTATAAAGGCAATTTTAAGCTGTTTTTTTTCTTCACTCATGGTTCTCATCATAAAAAGTATATAATTATTCAAAAGTCTTTTATAATATTAAATATTAAAGTCTTTGCATCATTTAAATTTTAAATTCAATTATGATAATCTTCCAAAGATTTAACAAACATTTTATCATGAGGAAAATTTATGTATCCCAATGTTTCTATAATAATTCTCAACTGGAATGGATGGAAAGATACCCTAGAATGTCTGGAATCATTATATCAAATAAATTACCCCAACTATGATATAATTTTAATTGATAACGATTCTAAAGACAATTCAGTTGAAAAAATAAAAGAATATTGTGAAGGCAAAATTGAACCTAAATCTAAATATTTACACTATGATATTATCAAACCAATTAAAGTCAGTGAATACACTAATAAAGAACTAGAATTTTTTAAAAACAATACAAAAAAATTTAACGCTGAAGATTCCAGGTTGATACTTATTAAAAACGATAAAAATTATGGTTTTGCAGGAGGGAACAACATAGGTATATGTTTTTCTCTTAAAAACCTTCAACCAGATTATATTTTACTCCTTAATAACGACACCGTAGTTGAAAAGAATTTTCTAAAAGAACTTGTTAAAACAGCTGAAAGTCAGACTGATATCGGTTTTATAGGTGCAAAAACCTTCTTTTATGATAAAGAAAATATAATACAAGTAGCTGGGGGAAGCTATATAAGTTCCAGATTCCTTACTCTTGAATTAGGCTTAAACCATATAGATGATGGAAGTTATGACATAGAAACTGATCTTGATTACATTTCAGGTTCCTGCGTACTTTGCAAGGCAGAAATGCTTAAAAAAATTGGCTTAATGGATACTAATTACTTCATGTACTGGGAAGATGCAGATTGGGGAATTAGAGGTAAAAAATACGGATATAAGTCAGCATACTCTTATAAATCAAAGATATGGCACAAAGTAGGTTCTTCAAGTCAAAGCTACTTTCAAGAATACTATTTCTACAGAAATCGTATTTACTTTATGAGAAAAAATAAAAATAAAAAAGACTATTTTAAGTTTATAGTAAAATTTTTTGCTTTCATATTTTTATTGGAAAGTAAATACTTCTTAATAAACAAAAAAGACATAAAAGGTTATAAAAATTATTTAAGCGCAATTTTAGATGGTTTTAAAGTTTAAATAATTACTAATTGGAAATTTATATTTAATCAAATTTATTATAAGTGAGGATAAAATGAAGATAAATTTTACACTATTTTCAACATCGATGACTGGAGGAGTAAGGGCAACCTTTGAAATTGCAAATGGACTTTCAAAGAAAGGTCATGAAGTTACTGTTACATCCCTTGAAGGTGATCATTCATGGTTTCCACTTGAAGCTGAAGTCATATACGTAAAAAAACCAAATTTTGTTAAACTGATAAATCCACTGATAAAAATAAAATCAGAGGAATCATTAGGATTTTCCAGTATAGGGCCCGCATTAAACTATCTGAAAATGGGATTTGAACCAGATTTAGTTAAACCGCTGGCAGAATCTACTCCGGATTGTGATATTAACGTTGCAACATGGTTTTTAACAGTTTCAGCCGTTTACAGAAGTAATAAGGGACTTCCATTCTATTTCTTTCAGGATTTTGATGAATTAGCAGGAAAACATGGAGAATACTACCATAAAATTTTCAGAGAAAGTTTATATTTACCTTTACGTCCCATTACAATTTCTTCGTGGCTTAAAGATTGGATAAAAGAAAATTATAACAAAGATGCAGTTATATGTGGAGATGGAATAGAACATAAAATCTTCTATCCTCGAAAAAATATATTAAATGATTTCAAAGTACCAAAAATCATGGGTATTTTTAGAGGATTTGATTATAAAGGAGATAGTGACCTTATTAATGCTTTAAATATAGTATATGAAGAAATTAGGGACTTTAATCTTATTATAGTTTGCAGTAAAGATACTTTCAAAGGATTAGTTGAAAAAAATAATATTAAGTTTAACTATACATTCTTTGCAAGTCCAAGTGATGAAAAACTAGCTGAATTATACAGTTCATCTGATCTTTTTGTTTTTCCATCCCATATAGAAGGTTTTGGATTGCCCCCACTTGAAGCAATGGCTTGTGGAACTCCCGTTGTGACTACTGATTGTTTGGGAGTTAGAGATTACATTGATAATGGTAAAAATGCCCTTATGGTACCTATAAAAAGTCCAGAATCCCTTGCTGAAGCAATTCTGAAAATATTAAAAGATAACGATTTAGCTCTTAAACTTAAAGAAAATGGTCTAAAAACTGCTCAAAAATTTACATGGAATCGAGTGGCAGATATAATCGAAAAAACATTTATCGAAGCTTTAGAAGAAGAAAAATAATATTGTTGATCTTATGTATCCCCATGTTTCTATAATAATTCTCAACTGGAATGGATGGAAAGATACTGTAGAATGTTTAGAATCACTGTATCAAATTGATTATCCCAATTATCAGGTTATTTTAGTTGATAATAATTCATCTGATAATTCTGTAGAAAAAATAAAGGAATATTGTGAAGGTAAAAATGAAGTAAAATCTGACTTCTTCCAATATAATCCTAATAGCAAACCTATAAAAATCATAGAATATTCAGAAAAAGAATCTGAATCTGCTAATATCCCATCAATTAATGATGATAAATTAAATCATAATCTAATAATTATCAAAAATAATAAGAATTACGGGTTTGCACAAGGAAATAATGTAGGAATCAAATATGCGATGAATTCCATTTATACTGATTATGTTCTGCTTTTGAATAATGATACTGTTGTTGATAAAGATTTTCTAAAAGAACTTGTTAAAACAGCTGAAAGTCAGACTGATATCGGTTTTGTAGGTGCGAAAACCTATTTATATAATGATAAAAATAGGATACAAGCTGGCGGAGGGGGAAATGTAGATTTTAAACATGGTGTTGTCCATGAAATTGCTTTTCATAAAATAGACGATGGAAAATATGATAAAAATCTTGAATTAGATTATATTAGCGGAGCATGTCTTTTATGTAAAAAAGAAGTTATAAACAAAGTAGGTTCTCTTGATTCCTCTTATTTTATGTACTGGGAAGATGTAAACTGGTGTTTTACAGGTAAAAAGTATGGATATAAATCTATTTATTCGTATAAATCAAAAATATGGCATAAATATGGATCTTCAAGCCCGAATTATTTTAAAATATACTATCTTAACAGAAATAGATTATATTTCATTAAAGAACATGGTAAACTCAGCCAAAAAGGATCATTTTTTATTTACTTCTTTTTATTTAGATTCTGGGTAGAATCCTTTGATTATTTAATTTATCGAAGGGATATGGAAAAATTCAAATCATTAATTAGAGGTGTAAGTGACGGTTTAATAAAACATTAACTTTATTTAAATCAAATCAGTATTCAAATAAAGTACTTTCAAATTTCTACTATTAAATTCTATTATATGATTATTTTATTGAGGTTAAAAAAAATGGAATCATTAAAAATCGCAGTTTTTCATAATTTACCATCAGGAGGAGCTAAAAGAGCTTTGTATGGTTATGTTAAATATTTAAGTTTATCTGGACATGAAGTAGACGTATTTATTCCTTCTACTGCTGAAGAAGAGTTTTTACCACTTAAAAATGTTGCAAATAGCGTTAATGAATTTCCAGTAGAAAACAAAATGTTAAAATCGATTTTTCCTAAACTTGATTATATTCCCCCATTGTTCCAGATTTATTTAAAAAAAATAGAAAATGCTGAAAAAGAGATTGCTGAAACAATCAACAGCAAAAATTATGATGTAGTTTTCAGCGAACAAGATCAGTATACTTTATCCCCTTATTTTTTAAAATATAATAAAAAGCCTCTTGCATATTATTGCCCTCAGCCCTTGAGAAATGATGCTATTTCTAAGGTAATTTTTCAAAATAAAGATACGAGCATTTCTGCTTTAGCAATTAGGATGGGTAGGAACTATTTTATGAATAAAGGTCTCAAATTAGATAAAAATAATGCATCATATGCTAAATATATCTTAACTAATTCTTATTTTACTCATGAATCAATATTAAGAGCGTATGGTCTAAACTCTTTTGTTTCATATCTTGGAATAGACACAGAATTATTCAAACCAATTGATGTCCCTGAAGAAGATTTTGTTTTATCTGTTGGAACATGTACTCCCGAAAAAGGATATGAGTTCATTGTCAGGTCCCTAGCAAAAATTGATGCTAAAACCCGTCCAAAATTCATAATTGTTTCAAATTCAAGCTTTGAACCTTTTAGAATATATCTTGAAAAACTAGCTAAAGAACTTGAGGTCAAATTAGAAATTTTAAGATCAATCAATGATGAAGAACTTACATTACTATACAATAAAGCAGCTTTAGTTCTCTATGCGCCATATCTGGAACCATTTGGACTCGTTCCCATTGAATCAATGGGATGCGGTACTCCTATTGTAGGAGTAAAAGAAGGCGGAGTAAGAGAATCAGTTGTAGACGGCAAAACGGGATTACTACTGGATAGAGATGAAGAAATTTTTGCATCCGCAATTTTAAAACTACTTAATGACGAATCTAAAAGAATTAGAATGGGTAAAGAATCAGAAAAGATTATCAAGAAATCATGGGCATTAGAAAAAGCAGAAAAACGATTAGTATGGCATTTAAAGCGTGCGATGGATTTATACTAATGTACTAAATATACTATTAAATAATTAAGTGAAAAAATGTATCCTAAAGTTTCTATAATTATCCTTAACTGGAATGGATGGAAAGATACTGTAGAATGTTTAGAATCACTGTATCAAATTGATTATCCCAATTATGACGTAATTTTAGTAGATAATGATTCATCAGACGAATCTATTACTAAAATCCAGGAATATTGCAGAGGTAAATTAAAAATAAATTCTGATTTTTTTGAATATTCTTCAAAAAATAAACCAATAAATCTTTTTAAACTTACAAATAAAGAATCAGAAAATATAGACATTCACGATGCAAAAAGGGATGAATTTAATTCTGATAATAGATTAATATTAATAAAAAATGATAAAAATTACGGATTTTCTGAAGGGAATAATATAGCAGTAAGATACAGTCTTAAAACATCATCTCCAGATTATATATTATTTTTAAATAATGATACTGTAGTTGATAAAGAATTTTTAGGTAAAATGATTTCGATTGCTGAAGATGACCAGAAAATAGGAATTATAGGCCCTAAGATATTTTATTATGATTATTTTGGGAAAAAAGATGTTTTGTGGAGTATTGGTGGCGATATTAATATTTCAAGATACCCTGGTTATTTTGATATTGAAGAAAAGGATTTAGATACTCAAAAATCAGTTCTTGAATTTGACTTTGTTTCTGGAGCGGCAATGCTTTTGAAGTCTAAAGAAGTACCTATAAAATATTTAAATACAGAGTTCTTTTTTGGATGTGAAGATGTTGATCTTGCTATTAAATTGAAGAGTTATGGTTATAAAATTGTATCAGTTCCTGATTCATATGTGTGGCATAAAGTTAGTGCATCCAAAAACAAAAAAAGGATCAGGAATATACTTCGGGAAATTAAAACTAATCTTAAATTTTTAAAAGCACATAAAAAGCATTTTTACCTATTTCTACCTATTTATAGTGCCCAAATAGTCATATGGTATTCCAGTAGATTGTTAAAAAAGTTATGATATTTTTTATAACTTTTTATTTTCTAATAATAAATTCTGGAAAATCCATTATCATAAATCCTGCTTTTTCCTAAAAAAAGATGCATATACTTATCAATATTCATTGCAGTGGTGTTATCCATATTTCTTAATTCTCCATCCGATTTATACATTTTACCACTTATTACATTTGCATAACCTAAAAATAGATATCCGCTAGGAGTTACATTTTCTAATAAAAAACTACTATTTGAATTGATATTAGCATATCCTAGTCTTGTTTTTGTTATTAAATCCGAGTTAATTTTTGTTTTATTCAAACCATAATTACTTAACCAATTTGCAGCAACTATCTCTTCGTTATGAATAAAATATTCATCTCTTGCCGCACCGCTATTATCAAAATAAGGAGAATATGGAGTACCAAGGAAATGGGCATGAAGATTAGTATTACAAACAAATAATGATATCAAAATTGCTAAAATTACAACATGCTTCGCTCGAGGTATTCTAATTATCTTTGTAGCTGAAATAATGCCTATTACAAAAACAGGAGCTAAAAATATTAATAATTGTATGAACAACCTTTCAGCACCGTATAGTTGAGAAGCAAATGGAAATAACACTACAGTAACTAAAAGAAGTATTGAAACATATATTCCTACAAGATATTGAAGCCCAATCTTATTTATATAATACTTAAATTTCCATGTAATTGATAATAGACCAAATCCAATAAAAATAAATGTTAAATCATTGACAATGACACTTATCCAGTTTGCAGTAGATTTTAGACCAATACCAAAAACTGCTAATAATAAACTACTTCCACCAGATGATGAAGCTACAGAAGATCCTCCATTTCCACCAGAACTTACAGTAGCAGTTACTGCAGATGCACCTGATTCAAATTGGACTTGAGCTGCGAATATGTACCAGATAAAAGTTAAAAATAATATTATTAATATAACATCTAAATTTATAAAAGTTAATTTTCTTTTTAAGACTAGATTTTCGATAAATGGAGTAATTAAAATTAATAACATTAATGTTATCGCAATATAAGCGGTTGTATAATGGGATATCAAAACTGAAAAAATGAAAATTGAAAAGATAATTTTTTTAGCAATATCCCTTATTTCAGTATCAAAATAGACCATAACTGCTAAGAAAAAGAAAATAAAACCAAATTCCTGTCTTACAGCTCCTAATAAAAAAATGAAAAATATCTGAAATATAAAAAACAATGATGCATAAAAAGCATAAGTCCTCTTAATAAATTTCTTAAAAACAAAATACGTAATCATAGGGATAATGGAGCCTATTAAAGCAAAAACTAATTTAAATACATATTCTGGACTAATATTTAATAAAACATGATAAATAGTTGGAAGTATTGTAATACTTACACATGCATTGTATGGATCATAATAACTAAATAAATTCCAATGAAAATTTTCTAAGGTTAACTGAAAACAATAAAATTCCTGATGGACATCTCTTCCTATTAAATTAAAAGAAGTTAATCCATGCACTAGAAGTAATGTTAAGCCAATCATCCAAAGTGAAAAAGGGAATGTAAAATTAGATATCTTATTTCTTAAATAGATGAGAATAATAATATATAGTGGAATTATAAACATTAGAAGTAATAAAATTACATTATTTTGCTGTACATTCATTAAATAAGTTCCTAATATAGCCATGAACGGAAATAATATTGGAAAGATGACCATAGAACTTAAATTACTTTTAAAATTTAAATCTAAATTAATATTTTCAATATTTAATCTATCTCCATTTACTTTATACGCTGCAAAAATTAAAAGAGTCACTAAAATATTTAGCGAAATCAATAAGGGATATAAAGATAAAGGTTTTAAAATATATGGATAAAAACTGTTTAATATTAAACCTAATAACATTAAAAAGCTAACACTAAGACCTACAGATAATACTATTCGTTTTAAAATATTGGATATATTAATTTTAAGAATCTCTAAAATTAACATTCCCGGAATAAATGTTAAAAATATAAATGTTAAAACTGGTCTTAAAAATGGTACATTAAAAAGTACTACAATGTCAGTTAATAACATCAAAATTATTATGAATGAAAGTGCTCGGTTTCCTGAAAGATTAAACATTGTATCACTGATATTTTTTTTAATTTTAAAATAAGTTAGAATTACTGATTTAATTAAATTTAGGATTTTAATTATATAATCTTTTTTATAAATCACATTAATTTATCAAACTTTAAATTAGTCCTTAGTACTTTTACTTAATATTAAAAAGATATCTTCAAATCGTTTAGTAATGATATCTAGAGAGTAATTTTTAATAATCCTATTATCTTCTTTAGTATTAATACCTTTTTCGATTAAATCATTTATTTCATTAATTTTATCAACTAAAAATAAATTTTCTGACTTGATATTTGGAATATCTCCTACCTTTGTAGCAATTACGGCTTTATTCAAAGCAAGAGCTTCTAATATGACATTAGGTAATATTTCACTCTTTGAAGGTAATATAAGGATATCTGATGACTTAATTATATTTAAAGTTTCTTTATATGGCTTTTGTCCACAAAATACTATTCTATCTTCCATTTTTAGTTCTTTAACTAGCATTTCAATACTTTGTCTTTCAGGACCATCACCAACAATTAGTAGCTTAAATTTTGTATTTAGTTTACTTAGGGTCTTTATAAGTTCAGGAATATTCTTTATTTTGATTATTGAGCCAACATATACCAACAGTTTTTCTTCTTTTAATTCAAGTTCTTCTTTAATATTTTTAGAAGATTCATCCTTTTTTACTTGCTCTATTGTATCTAAATCAATAGGATTTGGAATTACAACAATTTCAGAAGAAGTATGTTTCATTATTTCATTAGAAACAATTTCACTTGGACAATGTATCACATTGAATCTACCCAGACGAATCAAAATAATCTCTCCAAAATAATTAAAGGTTGCTATAATTGGATTTGTAATTTCAAACCATTTTTTACCAATTAAACTATGAACCGAATTAATTGAAGGTATATTATTTTTAGAGGATGTTGATGAAACTGGTAATAGAGTTGCAGGACCCATATTATAAATGATGTCAATATTACGTTCTTTTACAAAATTATCTAAATAAGAATAGAGTTTAATCATTAAAAGGAATCTTTTAAATATTGCAATTACATTAGAAAATCCTTTTTGCATTGTTTCAGGAATTACGCCTTCATAAGGCCTAAAAATATGTATATTATTAATCTTTTCTTCTGAAACTGTATCTGGAATTCTACCAGTTACTACATATATTTTATGTCCCCTTAAATCCAACGCATTCAGTAAGTTCCACAAAACTATTTGTCCACCTGCTAATCGGGGATAAAAAACTTCACAAACTACAAGTATATTCATTTAAATTCTCCAAATTAATACAAATAAATTAATTAGTATGCTGATTTTAAAATTAAGAATTATTATTTACACTTTCATAATATTTTTCAATTTTATTAATAATCATATTCCAATCATACTTTTTTGCTGTTTTAATACAGTTATTGTGCATTTTTCTATCTGCATTTATAGAATTAATGATTTTATCAGAAATACTCTCTTCTGAAAATTCAGATATAAATCCATTTATATTATCTTCAATGAGATCACATGCTGCATTCATTTTATGTTTGACAACAATAACAGGTAATCCTGATGCATTAGCTTCAATCACTACAATTCCAAATCCTTCTCTTGTTGAAGGAAGTACAAAAACTTTTGATGATTTCATATAAGAAATCAGGTCATCATAATTTTCCATGAATCCTTTAAAAATTACATTGTTACTTAAGTTAAGCTCATGAACAAGTTTTTCAAGTTTTAGCCTTTCAGGACCATCACCAATTATTAAACATTGAATATTCGGTATTTTATCTTTAGCTAAATAAATTGATTTAATTAAAATATCAATATTTTTTTCTTTAATTAATCTTCCTGCAAAAATTACATCTGATTTCTCATTTGAGGGAATTATATTATTTATATGATTAAAATCTATCCCATTAGGAATAATTATGGATTTTTCTGAAGGTTTTATTCCTTTAAGATCTTTTTTAGTTTTTTTAGAAACTGTAATAAGATTATTTGAAAGATATACCATGATTTTTTCAATTGATTTACCAAAAAATCCAGCTTTTCCAATATATTTGTACCAGTAATCATTCCAGACTTCATGTAATGTGATAATAAGAGTTGATTTTCCAAGTAATGAATGAACTTTAGAAGTAAAACATGAAAAGAATGGAAATCCTTGACAGTCAATTACATCATATCTTTCTTCCATTAATCTGGGAAAAAGCTTAATTGAAAACAATATAGCTTCTTTTATGGATCTCCTCTCTTTACTATACAAATCTATAGGTTCACAGACACCATGAAGTTTAATTCCTTTCAATTCAATATCTCTTCGGCCTTCTTGAGGCCACCACCAGCCAATTCCGTACCAATGAACATCATGCCCTTTTTGAGCTAGTCTTTTAGCAAGTTCATAGACTCTTTTTTCTGCTCCTCCTGTTACAAATGGATAAACAGCATCATAAACAAAGGCTATTTTCATCTTAAACCTCTATTTAGTCTGCTTTACATTTATCATTAAGTAGAAGTAAACTTAAAAACATTCCAGAAAATATAGTCTGAATTCCTAAAATTGCCAATATCATTGCCATTACTGCATACTGTATCTGAGAAAGTGATCCAAATCCAACTGTACTCCAACTATATAATACTTTAATTCCGACAGCAAATCCTGCTACAAGTAAAAGTAATCCTATGAATAACTCCCTTCCTAGTGAATGATAATTCATAATTTTCCTTATTGAAGAAGATGTTTTTGTAATCCCATAAACTGCTCCAAATGCACCATACTGTATCCATGATAAGAGCATCTGATATCCAATTATAAGTAATAAACTTCCTAGAATTAAAGAATGCATCCCATATTGTTGCAAAATAACACCTGAAAAGAAGATTAGGCCCATGATCAAAACTATAATACCCGGTATTAAAAGAAATGGAGTTGGCCTATAAAGCATCATAAATCTAACATGTCTCCATCCATCTGTAAATGAACTGAGTTTAGATTCACCTTCTCTCGGATAGTAATTAATCGGTATTTCAGCTATTTTAACATTTTTTCTAGCAGCCTCAATAACCATTTCAGATGCAAATTCCATTCCAGGACTTTTAAGACCTAATAAATTTATTGTTTCTTTTTTTATTGCCCTCATCCCACAATGTGAATCAGAAATTCCTGATTTAAATAGCGCATTTAACAGCCATGTAAGAAAAGGATTCCCTATATATTTGTGTAATGCAGGCATTGCTCCCTTTTTAATGTCTCCTTTAAGTCTAGAACCCATTACAAAATCAGCTTCGCCCTTTAAAATTGGCTGAATGAATTCATAGGTCATTTCAAAAGGATATGTGCCATCTGCATCACCCATTACAATTATATCTCCTTTTGCCTCACTAAATCCTTTTAAGTAAGCATTACCATATCCTCTTTTTTCCCCGAATACTACTCTTGCCCCTGCTTCGCGTGCTTCCTGGGCAGTATTATCTGTTGAAGCATTATCAACAACAACTATTTCTACATCAAGTCCGTTTTCCCTTAATTTTTGAACTGGAACCATTTTAACAGTCTTTCCCACAATTCCTTCTTCATTTAAAGCGGGAATAACAATTGAAATCATCATAAAATCACACTTATTTTTTTTAAATAACATTTTAATCGTAATTATCGAGTATAATGTCAACTTTAGTAATATAGCTTATATAATTTATTATACTCTTAAAAATATGAAAAAATAAAATATAAAAAAGAATTTTATTTTATAATATTTGCTAAATATTCCCTTAGTTCTCCATTAACATCGTCATTTTCAAGAGCAATTTCAATGGAACTTTTAAGCCAATCTACAGTATTTCCAATATCATGGAGTTTACCATTGAAAATACAGCCATAACTTTCATCAAAAAGCCTTAGGGCATCAGTAAGCTGGATTTCACCACCAACACCCGGAGGAACTTCATTAATATAATCAAATATTTCAGGAGTTAATATATATCTCCCTAAAATTCCTAAATTAGATGGAGCATCTTTCAATTTAGGTTTTTCTACCAGATCATTAATTCTATAAAGTGAATCATCAATTTTTGTACCATCAATAATACCATATCGCTCTACCCGTTCATCAGGAACTTTTTCAATGGCAATTACTGTAGATTCATATTTATCATAAACATTCATTAGCTGTTTTGTACATGGAATATTCGACTGAGCAATTGTGTCCCCTAACAAAACTGCAAATGGTTCCCCATCAATATGTTTTTTAGCACATGAGATTGCATCGCCTAATCCTTTCTGTTTTTTTTGCCGGACATAATAAATATCAGCTAATTCAGATATAGATTCTACTTCTTTAAGATAATCAGTTTTACCACCATTTTTTAAGAAATATTCTAACTCAAAGGACCTATCAAAGTGATCTTCTATTGAACGTTTTCCTTTACCGGTAATAATTAATATATCATCAATTCCTGAAGATACAGCTTCTTCTACCACATATTGTATTGTTGGTTTGTTAAAAACTGGGAGCATTTCCTTTGGCTGCGCTTTAGTAGCTGGCAAAAATCTGGTACCAAGTCCAGCAGCTGGTATCACCGCTTTCATATAATTTCACCTATAAACTTAATATAAAATCTATTATTTTAATTAAATGTATTATAATATACATTAAAATAACTTATAAACTTTTTTTAATTAAAAATGTTTAATTGAATAAATTTTCAAAGCTTCTCTATTTTCAATAGCTATTTCTTTATATTGAGAATAAATATTATTTTTGTTATTCCAAACAAAATAGAAGTCAATATTATATTTAATTAAATCGGTCTGAGTAGTTTCCGGTTTTGTTTGTCCTGAATAATTTGCATTCAAGTAATATGCTAGATAAATCATTTTATTGTCATTAGTATTAGCTGCTATGTTTCCATAAATATCATGTTGCATTTCAATTTCATTTGCTAAAATATAAACGTCTTTATCTGCATTTATATTTGCAGATAAAGATGATATTGGCATGAAAACGAATGAAACAATTAAAATCAATAGAACTAAAATTTTTCTAGTATTCGTAAATAATTTATTTTTAAAAAATAGATTAGTCAGATATCCTCCCATTAAAAATAATAGAATATATACTAACCACAAGTATCTTTCTTCAAGTAAAACAATGGTGTATCCTGCAGAAAATATAATAATTGTTAAAAAAGGATATATTCTATCATCTTTTAAAATTTTTTTAATCGGTTTAATAAAGATTAGTAAATATATTAAAAGTATTAAAATAGAAAAATATGAAAATAAAGTAAATATATCAATCGTTTGAATAGTATTCTTAAAAATAAGATTTAATTGATACTTGAAAGTATACCATGAATCGAATGCACTCCACGGCTGAATATATACAGGACTATCACCAAGATACTGAGTTGTCCATACTTTAGAAGAATCAGGGCCTACAAGATTATGATTAAATTCTGCTGCTGTACTATAAGTTATTTTACCTTCTTTATGGCTTATTGCTCCAATCCATACTCCACTAACAACAAAAAATACTAAAAATCCTAAAATTAGATTTTTAAGTACTTTCCTTCTATATTCTATATTTTTAAAGTAATGTAAAAAATTAAATAGTGCAAAATGAACAATAAAAAATGGAAATGCATAACTCTTAGCAAAATAAGCTATTGTGCCAATAAAACCACATATTAGCCCATAAGATAACTTTTCAGCATATTTAGAACTATATATTATATTTAAATAGTATACCAAAAGGCAAACCATTAGCAAATCTGGAGTAATAACACTATAAGTGAAATATAAAAGTATAGGAATAAATGCAAATAAAATAGCATTTCTAATATTATTATTCATTTCAAAATTATAAGATAATTGTCTAATTCCAATTATAGTAAAAAATCCAATAATAAGTGACAGTATTTTAGTTGAAAATAGCAAATATACCGGATTTGAGCCAAAAATAAAAAATGGAACTAACAACCATGAAATAAGAGGACTATGATATGGATCAATTGCACTATAAACATTCCCACTGAAATAAATCTTTGCAATATTTAGATAAACAATACCGTCAGGATTGATTTGAAATTGATAATAAGGAATCAATATAATTCCAAATAAGATAAATAGCAATAATATAGAAATTAAACTTAAATCTAAGCTTAAGAAGTATTTATTATTAAAAATACGGTTTCTATCCATTTTAGCACCAATATAAAAATATTTATGAATTAAAAATTTAATATTTTTTTTATAATATCTTTTCTAATCTTTAATAAACATTTTATAAAATTTTGTTGTCTAATTCCCCATAAAAAAACTTGCAAATCTACAATACAATATCTTAATAAGATTAATTTCATTAACCCAAAATATTCATAAAATCTTCTAGAGATATCTTAAATATTTTTAAAGTCTTTTGTCTACTTTTATGTCCTAATGTAATTTCTACATCATTATTTGTAAGTTTTGAAAATTCATTAATTATTTCTTTATTTGCTTTACCCTTAAGAGGAGGTGATTTTATCCGAATTTCGATTCTTTCTCTCCATTCATTATACCCCGAAATTTCAAATTTATTTGACTTTGTAGAAACTTCTATGTCTATTAAAATCCCATCATCAACCTCTTTAATAGCCTTCATGAAAAAAAATCCTTAAATATTTATTTTTATTTTAACAATTAAATTAATCTATAATCATTTACATAATATAATTTGCTAAATTTAAAATTAAGGTGATAAAATGGCATCAGAAAAAGGCGAAAGATATAAATGCGAAGAATGTGGAATGGTTATAGTTGTAGAAGAACCATGTGGTTGCGATGAATGTGCAATAGTATGCTGCCAGCAGCCAATGAAAAAACAAGACTAATTTAAAGTTTTTTATTAATTTTCTTCAATTTTTATATTTCAATTATGTTTTAAAGTATTAAAAATTGTTAGCTAAATGAAAACATTTAAATAGTTAAACAGAAAAACTATGGTATGTTCTCTTGTTACAATTAACATTTGAATGAGCAGGGGTGGTCGAGCGGTCAAAGGCGCTAGGTTGAGGGCCTAGTGGGTGAGTCCCTTCGCGGGTTCGAATCCCGTCCCCTGCACTCAAGAATTTTTGATATTGTATGAACTTACATTTTTCTAATCGCAAATCGTAGATTTGCAGGCCTTAATACGAGTTTTTGAGATCATTTCCCCCTTTAAATAATTCTAAATTCTGATTTTTTAAATTGAAATATTTAATTCTAAAAATATTAATAATATTCCTTTTTAAACATTTATGACACCTATAAATGTGTTTATGTTTAATTTCTCCACTAGGAGTTTCTTCTAACTGTGTATCTTCATGTTCGAGGGGTTCAAAACAATCAGAACAAATTCGATTATTCAGACATCCTGTTTCAAAATAATGATCCGCAGTAATTACATTGTCTCTTTTTAATTCTCTTAATATTTCAATAAGCGTTTCTTCATCAATGTCAAGTATATCTTCTATTTCACAAAGATATTAATGATCGTAAACTAAAGATGAACACTTTTTAAGGCTTTTTTGACATAAATAAACTTAAAAAAATATTACTAAGAGAAAATAATCTTTCTATTTAGTAAGGTCCCTACATGCTTTCTGATATCTAATTTTAACATCTAAATCTTGATTGATTTCTTCCAGTTCCTCAATTAAAGCATCAATTTCATCTTGCATATTCTCAAGAGACCCATCACATGTATTTAAATCATCAACACTTTCTTTTAAAAGTTCAATTGCATTTTTAAGAATATTTATACTCTCCATAGCTACACCTGAATTAACATTTTACTTTGGAATCTTCTCTTTGTAATAATTACGCTCTTCAAAATATTAAAAGTTGAACTAATGCCCAAAATGTATTTGTTAATTGAACCATGTAAACAACTCAATTTTAACCACTTAAATAAAATTTTTTAATAATAGTTTTAATGTAATATCAAAAAGAGTCGAGTTATAAAATTCACAATTTACTCACAAAATCTGTTCTTAATTTTTTAATTGTTAATTGGAATATAACAATTAAAAAAATATATCCTTACAGATTCTGAAGTTTTATAGAGTATCCTAACATGTTAGGGCTATTATCAACACTCATAAAAACCAATGATAATTAATGACCAGCCTTAACATAAAAAAGTACCAAATTTATTAGTTATCTATGAAAAATCTCTGTTTTTTACTCAATTAAATTGTAATTTAAAAGTACAAATAGCAGTTAATTACTATTAATCAATTGACTTAATAAGATATTTCAATTGAAAATATAAATATTTTATAAAATATTTATAATTGAATATAGCAACCATCTGGCTAAATAGTTGATTTAACGAGGTAAGCAATAGAATATATCTTAAAATTAGTCTTTAAAATAATTATTTCTAAGTTTAATACTTACAAATAAATGGTTATTTTCAAATTCATTTATTAATTCTTCATCGATTTGCCTATTATTAATAAAGAGCTTCAAAAAAGATTTTTACCAGTCCAGATATGTTAGTGATTTTAAAAATTCATCTATTTGTTAAATGTCTTTTTTAGCTTTAAAAATATTTAAATATAAGTAATAACAATAGGGACTTACTTAATTACTTACAAATAACTTAAATTTTTATGCGTCTAATTCTAAAACAGCTGACCCCTATCTGGTGAAATCATTGAAACATAATTTAAAAAACTTAAAATGGCTAAAAAAATCATTTAGATCAATATTTACATTTACTATATTATTGGTCATAATATTTAATATTATAAGTCCAACGTATGCAGTTGAATATGGAAATGTTAATTCCGGAAGTATTATTAGTTGGGCTAGTTTTATAGGTTTTAATTGGCTTCCTAATTTTGAATTTAATTTAGTTACTATTGAAAATCCTTTTAAGGAAAGTGAAGAAGTTAAAAAGATTTCTGGGATTTTAGAAGAAGGTTCTAAGTTTCAATATGTAAAGGGAGTTAATAGTAGTGCATCTAGGCTCCCTAATGAAAGTGGAGATTGTTGGGCAATGTCTGACTGGTTATATAAAAATATTAAAAAAACAGATGTAGAATGCAGAATTATTCAATATGAAACATCACTTTCTGCCCAGCATAGAAGTGTGCAGATTAAAAGTGAGGGAGAATGGGTTGATCTACCATATATGAGATATGGTTTTGATAGTAGATTTGCCGCAGCAAGCTCTAAACCTGGAATGTTTGTTTATAAAGGAGGGTAAATTAATACCCTACTTTTAATACATATTAGTAAATTTATGAGATAGATTAATCATATATCATCATATGATTGTGGATTTTCTAATTTTCGTGTTTCTTTTAATTTTACTGGTATTAAGTGGAATAATTACTACAAGATCAATCCAAAAATCTCTTCATATCTTAAATTGGGCCATTTCTCTGCAGGCTTCATCATAATAGCCCTTGCAACGTATCCCTGAATTAATAGTAGGTATAACTTCTGCAGTAGAAGGAATTCCAGACCTTTCTTTAGGAACTGTTTTAGGTTCTAATGTTGTAAATTTATCTTTAGTTATAGGTAATGCAGTCTTAATTGCTGGAAGAGTTAATTTTGAATATAAGACTATTAAAAAAGAGCTTACTTATCCTTTTCGTTGCTCTTTTACCCATATTACTGGCTTTGATCAGGTTTTATCCCTTGCTGATGGTATAATTTTATTAATAGCTTTCATCGTTTATATTTTGAATTGGAATGGTGAAATAAAAAGTAGAACCTTTCCATAATTCAGATTTAACCCAGACATATCCTCCGTGCTGCTCAATAATCCTCTTAATAATTGCTAAACCAATACCTGCTCCTTGATATTTGTCAATAGTATGCAATCGTTTGAACACTTCAAATATTTTATCAGAGTATTGCTCTTCTAAGCCGATACCGTTATCAGAAATACTAAAAACATATTCATTCCCTCTTTTTTTAAATGAAATTTTAATTTTAGGCGGTACTCCCTCTTTTTGGAATTTTAAGGCGTTTTCTATTAGATTATGAAATACTATACTTATTTGACTTTCATTTCCGGTAATGTAAGGTAATTCTTCATACGTTATTTCGGCATTGGATTCATCAATTGATGATTTTAAGCTTGATATAGCATTTTTTAAAGCATTTTTGGTACTGAATTCTATAAATTTTTCTTTTCCTGTACCTACACGAGAATATTCAATTAGCCCCTGAATCATGCTTTTCATTCTACTTGCACCGCTAACCATGTATCCAATAAATTCATCTGCATCAGAATCTAATTGTCCCTCATAACGCCTTTTTAGGAGTCCGGCATAACTGGCAATTGTACGTAATGGTTCCTGCAAGTCATGGCTTGTAATATATGCAAACTGTCTTAATTCATCATTAGAACGCCTTAATCTCTGTTCTGCTTTTAAACGTTTTAGATCAGTGTTATCATTAGAATTCAAACCAATTAGGGCAATTATGAATAATAATAATGTAGTCGAGAATATGGTAATTGCAATTCCAAAATTCGAATCATATAACTCTAGTTTTTCACCTAAAAGCCTTAATTCTCCAATAATCAATGGTAGAACTATAATTGCAGGTAATATTCGACGGCCAAGAATTCCACTTAACCTATTACTGGACAATAATCCCATAGGGCCTCTATCAGGACGTGCACAAAGGATACTCATGGAAACTATAATAAAAGTAATAGTGCCATAAATTGAGGGCTGAATAATGTTAGGGATATTATATATGGTAGTTTGATAAATATACCCCAATATTGTGAGATACATTAGAAAAAAAGTGATTATCATCAAATATTGACAAAAATTACGTTTTTTACATATTGATGTATCAATAATTAAAAGTGCTATTCCAGTTAGTATAAAAGATAATGCGGCAATTATGGACATTCCATAAACACTTGTGTTTTGAGGGCCAAATAAAATCCCAAATAAATCTATTTGCAAAACATAATTCAAAATATAAAATATAAGAGAGATTAGACCCGCTAATAACACTAATATACTTAAAAGTTGTACAACTGTTCTGCTCTGGAGGCTGATTTGCTTCTTTTGGAGTATATAAATAGAAATACCTATTAAAATAAAATTTATAGTTGTAGGTAATGCAATAGTGGCATAAGTAGGGCCGGGAGCTATTAAAATTGGAATATTTAATATCCATCCCATTAAGAAAAGAAATCCCAATACAGTAATTAAAATACTTGAAAATCTACAAAAAAGCTTTAATTTATCCTGCAATGAATTCTTTTTATATGCACTCATTATTTCATCTCGCAAATATTTATTTTTAATATATTTAAAGTAAATAATATTATTTTAGTTAATTTCCAAAAAAATTGATAGCATATCATCTAAATAAGAGCTAGGTATTTCATATAAAAATTAAATTAAAATTTCATAGATACTTATTAGTTTTATAAGTGTGATATTATTACATGTGTTTTATAATGTATGAAATAATACTAATGCCTACGGATGGATCAAAATGCTCTAAAAAAGCAGCTAAACATGCTTTATACATTGCAGACATAAGCAATGCCAATATTATACTCTTACATGTAGTAGACACCCATATCCTTCGATTAGGGTATGCAGGATTCTTTAAAGAAGATTTATATAATATGCTTATGGAGGCAGGAAAAAGAGTTATTGAAGATTTTAGGAAAGAAATAGATATATATGGGGCTAAATGTTCTAAAAATATTAGAGTAATTACTAAAATCAAAGATGGAGAGCCCTATGATGAAATAGTAAAAACGATAGAAGATGAAGACATTGATCTTGTTGTTATGGGCGCATCAGGAATACGGGGCATTGATAGGATTTTACTTGGAAGTGTTACAGAAAAAGTTGTGAGGAAATCAAGGGCTCCTGTTTTAGTTGTACATTAACTAGAAAATATGATATTCTGAAAAAAATGTATATCTTGTACAGGCAGTAATTGGAGAATTTAAAAATTACAAATGTATCATCCCATTTGTACAGACAAATTTAGTTATAATAGTCGTAATAATGGCCTAATAATTATTGCAACGCTATTTATGAGTAATTTATGATAAATGTTATATTTTCAATATAAGGTCATCAGATATAATATTTTCTTAAATACGACAATTTAAAAATATTTAATGATTTAACAAATAGGATAGATAAGTAAAGGTTAATTTAAGAACTGTGATTGTTCGTTTAGTTTTAGCAGTTACTAACCAGAAAATAAACCCAAAATTCATTTTTTAAATATACTTTTCAAAAAATACCATTCTTTATTTATTTAATTTTTATATTGCTCTAATCCATTTAAGTTTCTTAATAGAATTAAATGCCGTTAATATCATCAATCTTTACCATATTACTTATTTAGTAATATTTATTACTTATAAACAATTTATATATGCATATGATAATTGGATATCACAATTCTCATGAACAATTTCCACCAAGTGAACTGCTTAAATTTGTCCAGATGGCTGAAAAGAATGGTTTCAATGGCGCGTCTTCTTCTGATCATTTTTATCCCTGGATTAATGAACAGGGCCAAAGTGGATTTGTATGGTCATGGCTTGGATCTGCACTACAATCCACATCCATACCTTTTGGAGTAGTTAATGCTCCAGGACAAAGATATCATCCAGCAATAATTGCTCAAGCTACTGCTACACTTTCTGAAATGTATCCTGATCGTTTTTGGGTAGCTTTAGGAAGTGGACAACTACTAAATGAATCAATAACTGGAGATAAATGGCCTATTAAGAGTGTACGTAATGAAAGACTTAAAGAATCTGCAGAAATTATACGTAAATTATGGGCAGGTGAAACAGTTACACATGATGGACATGTTCGTGTAGAAGAAGCTAAATTATACACACATCCAGAAAATCCACCTAAAATGATTGGTGCGGCCATAACAGCAGAAACTGCAGAATGGTTAGGTGAATGGGTAGATGGATTAATAACAGTTGCAGAACCACCGAATGAACTTAATAAAATTATTAATGCTTTTAATCGTGGTGGTGGAAAGGGAAAACCAGTTTATATAAAACTTGAAGTTTCCTATGATGATACTGAAGAAAAAGCTCTTAAAGGTGCTTATGACCAATGGAAAGCCAATATTTTTGAAAGCAATGTATTAACTGATTTAAAATCTCCAGAACATTTTGACAATGCTTCAAAGTTCACTGAACCTGAAATCATGTATGATGCAGTTAACATTTTCACAGATATTGATGAATATGTAGAGTTGTTAAATGAATATATCAAAATTGGTGTGGATCACATCTATATCCATAATGTCAATCGTAATCAAAAGCAGTTTATAGAAGATTTTGGTAAAAAAGTTCTCCCCTCTGTAATGGATTAATCATTCAAAAAATCTAATTTTACACTCTAACATTGTAATTGGTTGTATACTATTTAAATAATTAATTTAAAGGTGTTTTAATGAATTGTGAGCATTATAAACCAATAGGTGATTATGGTGCGATTGGTAATCTTAGGACTGTTGCACTTGTAGGAAGAGATGGATCTATAGACTGGTGTTGTTTCCCTGTTGTGGATCGTTCCAGTATATTTGCAGCTATTCTTGATATTAAGCGTGGAGGACGCTTCAAGATATCTGTACCTGATGCCGGAATTGGATTTCAGTATTACATTAAGGATACTAACATACTAAAAACCAAATTTAAAATAGGTGGTGGAGAGCTTACAGTGACGGATTTCATGCCTCTATGGGGCGATATTAATAAATGTGGGGGTTCCAATGCACCTACTGAAATTCACCGAGTTCTAGAATGTAGTGGGGATACTATGGATGTAGAAGTTGAATGGTCACCAAGATTTGATTATGCTCGCTCTTCTACAGAAATAAAAGAGTTAGAAGATGGCTGGATTGCGACTGATGGTAATGATAAACTTTCTATGTGTAATATTAGTAATGCAAGTGTTGTAGATATGGATAATGGTCCTGCATTACATGCTTATTTCCAGATAGAAGATGGAGATACAAAAGTATTGATCACTAGATGGAATTCTGAAAATGTAAGTGGAAGACTTGATAATTCAACTAAATTAATGAAACGTACAGTTAATACGTGGAGAGATTGGGCTCACGAAGAACCATCAATTAATGCACATAAATGGGCTGCAGAATGGTTCCCTTTTTTAATTCGCTCTAAACTTGCCTTAAAAATGATGATCCATGATGATACGGGAGCTATGATGGCTGCACCTACAGCATCGCTTCCAGAAGTCATTGGAGATGCATTAAATTGTGATTACCGTTATACATGGGTTCGAGATGCTTCTTTAGTTGGGCAAGCACTTATTTCTACGGGCCATATGAAAGAAGCAGTTGATATGTTTAACTGGGTAGAAAAAGTTTCTAAAGAGCATTTTGAGAAGGGTGAAGGATTAAAGATTATGTATGGACTACATGGGGAAATTGAACTTGAAGAAGGAATATTAGAACATTTAGAAGGATATAAAAGATCTAAACCAGTGCACATTGGAAACGGAGCAGCAAGTCAACTTCAACATGGAATATACGGTGAACTTTTAAATACTGCATATGAACTTGTGCGTAGGGATGTAGAACTTGAACCGGAGATAATGGAGTTTTTAAGTAAAGTTACTGACCAAGCATGTGAAGTATGGAAGAAAAAGGATAGCGGAATTTGGGAAGAGAGAAAAAGTTTGCGTCATTATACTTATTCTAAAGTTATGATATGGGTTGCACTTGATAGGGCTATTCATTTAGTAAATCAATATGATTTTCCAGGAGATATTGAAAAATGGGAAAAATCAAGAGCTGAAGTTCGTGAAGCAATTTTAAAGCATGGATATGATGAAGAATTAGGATCATTTGTGAGAGCTTTTGGGGGGAAGGAATTAGATGCAGCTAATCTCCGTATCCCTTTGCTTGAATTTCTGCCTTTTAATGATGAAAGGGTTCAGGGAACTATTAATAAGACTCTAGAGCATCTTACAAAAAATCAACTTGTTTATAGATATCTTAAGGAAGAGGGTCCGCACAGCAAGGAAGGAACTTTTATACTCTGTACTTTTTGGCTTGTAGATGCTCTTGCAATTTCAGGAAGAATAAAAGAAGCTAGGGATATTTTTGAAAATATTGTAAATCATACAAATCATGTAGGGCTTTTATCTGAGATGATAGATGCAGATACTGGTGAACTTTTAGGTAATTTCCCTCAAGCATTCTCACATATTGGTATGATAAACAGTATGGTTTATTTAGCCTATGCTGAGGGAAAAGCTGTTCCTGTAGCACCTATCGGAACTTCTGAACATCGCGAGAAAATAATGAGTTCTAGAAAAGATTATTGATACGGAGGTTTTAGGTGAGGAAGGATAATGGACTGATAATGGAAGTTCCGAAAGGGCGTGAAAGACTTAAGTGGATTGGACCTGCTATAATATGGATGATATCAGCTATTGCTACTGGCGAACTTATTTTTACTCCCAGAATTGCTTCTTTATATGGTTATACTGTACTATGGACGATGGTCCTTGCTATTTTCCTTAAAACATTGCTTGCAAGAGAAATTGGTCGCTATGCGGTTGTAACTGGGAGTTCTCTTCTTGAGGGTATTAAGACATTGCCTGGGCCTGGAAACTGGGGAGTCTGGTTGATTATTTTACCTCAATTTTTTGTAGCAATTGCTACGATGGTGGGAATGTCTGGTGCTGCAAGTTCAGCTATTATTTTAGCTATACCTGGAGGATTTCAATTCTGGGCGATTGTGTTTCTTTTAGTATCAATTTTACTGGTATTTCTTGGAAAGTATAAGGCAGTAGAACTTATATCGATAGTAATGGCCCTTGTAATAACTGTTGCACTGGTTACAGCTGCTTTATTAATATTTCCGGGTGTAGGTACATTGGCTGCAGGTTTAGTTCCTTCTTTACCTCCTAATGTTAATTTCAGTGAATTGTTACCTTGGATTGGTTTTATGATGTCTGGAGCAGCTGGTCTAATCTGGTATTCTTTTTGGCTTGTTACAAGAGGTTATGGAGCTGCTTATTATCGTTTTAAAGAGGCTGAAGAAGAGGATGTAATTGAAAGCATAGATTCAGAGCCTACTGCAGATGAACTAGAATTTGAAGTAATCGAGGAAACCGAGCCCCTAGATATATCTAATATAACTAATGAAGAAAAAAAGCAGCTAAAAGGCTGGATTAATATCATGACTTTTTCAACCACTGTTGCTGCATCAATTGTCTTGATATTGCTTATTGCATTGATGATACTTGGTGCTCAACTATTGGGGCCTGCGGGACTTGTTCCAGAAGGTCCTGCAGTTACAGCAGTGTTAAGTGAACTTCTTGGATCCATATGGGGAATAGCAGGCGCAGCATTAATGATTTTAGCAGCATTTTTTGCCTTTTGGAGTACGATTGTTGCAAATCTTGATGGTTGGACAAGGATGCTTGGTCAGGGTTCTATAATGATTGTACGTCAATTTAAATCCACTGGAAGATATATATCGATGCGTTTTTATCGTTACTTATATTTATTTGGACTAATGGGTATTCTACCGATAATTTTTATTATTATACGACCAGAACCTGTTGAATTTTTAATTATTGCCGGAATTATTGAGGCTATACATATTCCTGTAGTTGCATTTTCAGTCCTCTACCTTAACTGGAAAACACTTCCTGATGATTTTAAACCTTCAAAATTAGTTATAACTCTTACAGCAGCAGTAGGGATATTTTTCATGACTTTTGCAGCTTATTATATTTATATTGAATTATTAGGTTTATAGAAGTTATAGGGTGAATGATATGAAAATAATAGATATTTCGATGGAAATAAGTGAAGATATGATTGTTTATCCAGAAAATCCCGAACCAGAACTAAAACAGTATGCTACAGTTAGCAAAGATGGTTCTAATGAGTCTAAAATAACTCTCGGTAGCCATACCGGAACTCATATAGATGCCCCATATCATGTTAAAGAAAATGGAAAAACTCTAGGTGAAATGCCTCTTGAAAGTTTCTATGGCGAGTGTAAGGTACTTGATCTTATTGATGCAGGTAATGAAATCCATAAAGATGATTTAATTAAGTTTGAAATAAATGAAGACGATATTATACTACTAAAGACAGAAAATTCAACTAAACAATATAAAAAATTTAGAAAAGATTTTACCCATATTAAACTTGATGCAGCAGAATTTTTAGTTGAGAAAAATATTAAAGCGCTTGGAGTGGATTATTTAAGTGTAGAAAAGTTTAATGGAGATGAGGGAGTGCATGACTTATTGCTTGATAATCTAACAGTATTTGAGGGTTTGTGTTTAAAAGATGTAGATCCTAGTGAATATATTTTTGTAGGGCTGCCTTTAAAAATAGATGGAGATGGAGCTCCAGTAAGGGCCATTTTAATCAGTTATTAAATTTCTCTATTTAATTAATTTAAGATGTTGTAATTTGATTTAAAGAAATAATAGTTAGTTTATGGATAGCAAAGAAGAAGCCCTATCACAACTAAAATTCAAATTAATGAAGTCTTCAAAAAACTGCGCAGGACAACATAATTTAGTAACTGCGAGGTAAACGAACAATAATGAGACAATGTGCTGGGCAGGAATTTAAGGGGTCTTGCTTGGGTGTTATTTTTTTTGTTTTGGTACTGTTGAGTTGTTTGTTTTAGGTCAAGCTGCGCTGTTAATCCATTACTTTAGGTGATCTTATTCAAAAATAGTTTAATTTAAGGAATTATATCTAAGGTTCAATTGCCAAATAAAAAGTAGAACTAACATCAAAATTCAGACTTAACCAAAATACGCCTACCATGGCATTTAATGATCTTTTTTAATTGATTTTTCATAATGCTAACTTTGTTTATTTTTCTTTAATGGATCTTTAATATACGCATAGAAGACCGCACCTACTGCTATAACCATAATTAAAATTTTATATAACTCTATCATAATATAACCTCACTTAGCTTTAAGTTAGATAATGATTCTATTAATTTGATATATAATGAATATATATTCATAATAATAAATGTTTCGAATTAACGAAAATCATATTCCTTAATTATAAAATGATATAAGTGTGATAACATGTTACAATTTGAGCAAATAAAAGAAGAAACTATGGATGATATAAAAATTGAGCCTATTGGAGATAAAGAAGTCGCATTACCTAAAAGTTTTATTTTAATTTACACTGATGATGAATTAATTGAAGAAGCTATCCCTGAAGTTTGGGATAAGCTAAGTGAACATGATTTTGATGCTGATGCTGAAAATATAGATTTTATAGTTTATTTCGATGATTTAATTAACAAAAGTAAGATAATAATGGCTTTATACTATTCTGAAAATGATTCTAACATTCCTGAAATTAATAAGATAGCTGATTATTATTGTCCACTATTTGAGGACTTCTATAGTAAAATTAAGCCTTATTAATAACCATATAAGCTTATAATCATATTTTTCACATTATTTTCTATTTTTAATTCTTTTGGGAGTACTTTAATTTTTATTCAATAAGTTTATATTTGAGTTATGAATATATATTCAAAACATGGTGAGGCCAAAAAAGTTTAGACAGATACTTCAAGAACCCCAAAACAGATGTTTTGAACCACACTCAAAAGAAAACATTGAAGGAAGCAAATCCATAGAAATCACAGTAGATGAGTTTGAAGCAATAAGGTTAAGAGATTATAACAGTGCTAAACAAAAGGAAGCAGCAAAGGATATGGAAATTTCTCAGCCAACTTTTAATAGAATTTTAACCTCTGGTAGAAAAAAAATTGCTAGAGCACTAATTGAGGGTAAAAATATTAAAATTAAAGGAGGAATCTTGATGGCAAATGACTATAAATGTAAAAACTGCGGTTTTAAGTGGAGTAGTCCTGAAAAGGAATATGAAAAATGTCCTGAATGTAAATCAGAAGATATTTCCAAAATAGATATTGAAGAAGTTCAAAAAACAGTAGGGAAACCTGGAATGAGACAAAGAAGAGGATATGGTGGTCAAGGTATGGGTGCAGGCTCTCCAAGAGTATGTAAATGTAATCAGTGCGGATATGAATCTTCAAAAACTCCTGGAGTTCCATGTAGGAATTTTAAGTGTCCTGAATGTGGAGCGCCACTATGTGGGGCTGATTAAAAGGATTTGATGAATATGACTCTTATCTGTATGCCTACAGTTGATAATGGTGGTTTATTATCAAGTATTCCAATACATCTGGAAAAAGCACCTTGTTTTACTTTGATTAAACTTGAAAAATGGAAAATTAAAGAAATCAATGTAATTAAAGGTACAGGAAAACACATTGATGATTATAAAGTATTTACAAAATTTATAGAAGATTTAAATGTTGATGTAGTTATCTGTGGATGTTTAGGGGAACAATATAAGCTTATATTATATGAAAATAGTGTAGAAGTATTTTCAGGGGAATTTGGGAAAGTAAAGGATGTTTTTAATGAATGGAGATTAGGATTTTACCAATTACAGATGAAAAATTCTGTAAAAATGGTTGTAAAGAATCATGAGGAGGAATTAAATGAAAATAGCCATAACTTCAACAGGGCTTAATTTAGAATCAGATGCTAGTCTTGTATTTGGAAGGAGCCCTTTTTTTGTATTTGCAGATATAAGTGAAAATGAAATTGCTAATGTTTTACCGATTGAAAATCCCGCAAAAAATGAAAGGGGAGCAGGAAGTGTAGTAGCACAATTTATGGTTGATCAGGGAGTTGAAGCTGTAATTTTAGGAGAATTAGGTAATATTGCCTTTGGTATTTTAAAAATGCAGGAATTAAAATATATAAAATTAACCCTGGAAATGTTGAAACTAACATAGAACAATTTAAAGAAGGCAAATTAGATGAGGTAACATCAGTATCTGGTGGTTTCCCAGGAATTGACCGTAAGGGAAGGGGCGGAATGGGAAGAAGATCATTCTAATTACTAATTATAAAAAAAACGCTAAAACAGTAAACAAGGTGATTTAATGGCTAAAATAACTATTGACTACAAAAAATGTGATGGTGCAGAATGTGGAGAATGTGTTGATGGATGCCCGATGGAAGTTCTAGTAATCGAAGGTGACAAGATTGTAATTCAAAATACAGAGGAATGCAGTTTATGTGAAGTATGCAGGGATGTATGTCCAAATGATGCAATAGAAGTTGAAGATAATTAGTTTTAAAATTTTACTCACGTCCAACCCCACCACCCTCCGATAAGGACTTGTCGGAATGCATGAAATATACCAAAAATAAAAAAATTAAATTTATAAACCAAATCCTTGTGTTAAAAGCATGTAAAGCGCCCATATAAAGAGTATTGTCATAATTAACAATTCCTTCCATGCTAATTCTGGTTTATCTTCTATTGCATAGGACATCATTTTTATAGCTGAGATTGGCGGTTCTGGGGACTTTTCTGGACTTAAAGTTTGAGAAAAGCTGTGGAAGTATAATTGAATTAGTACCATTCCTACCAAAATGCCTGTAATAAAGCTGAGGTATTCTGTTGCTCCAGATATAAACAATAATCCCAGTAAAATCAATATCATTGAAAGAAAGAAAATATCTTGTATTTTAGATCCACTGGTTTTCTTATTATATGCTGAATCTAATAATTTTCGTCTAGTATCATATTTTATAAAAAAGAAAAACATGAATTTTATCAGGGAATAAATAACAAAGAATACCAGCACAATTTTTAGAGCTAATAAAGCTGTTTCATTCATCTTTTTTCCTCCATAAACACTTTTCCTTAATAAATTGACTATTGGTTATTTTATAATACTATAAGTTAATAAACTTAATGGTAGTAAGTTTTAAATATATTTAAAACTAAAGATTTAAAAAGTGATATAATGCCAAAAGTAGTCCCTGAATACAAGGAAATAGCTAAAAAGAAAATAATTAAAGCTGCTGTTAATATTTTCTCTAATAAGGGGTTCCATAAGTCTACAATGGATGAAATAGCAGGAGAAGTAGGAGTAAGTAAAGCAACATTATATACTTACTTTAAAAATAAAGAGGCAATCTTGAAGGAAATATGGGAATTATCAAGTGAAAATATTCTGGATCTTAAAAAAACATACAATAATTATGATTGTTTTGAAGTTTTAGAAGAACTTTACTATATGATAGCAAAATCACCAGGATTACACTTATCTTTTGAAATAACTGCTTTATCCCCACACAATAAGAACATAAAAAAGATTAATAATGAATCATATGAAGCGAAATTAGAATCCTTAAAGTTATTTTTAGAGGATCAACAAGAAAAAACCAATATAAGAGATGATATTGAGGCAGAAGTATTAGCTCAGATTATAACTGCTTTATATACTGATGTAACCACGCAATTATTAATTGGAATAAATAATGAAGTAGTTCATGAAAAATGGATAAAATCTGTAAAAGCAGTTTTAGAGAAATAATCTAAATTTTAGGAGGATAAACATGGATTGGTTTTCAATATTGCTAGCTTTTACTGTTGTAATACGTGGTTTAGGTGCAGGGATGATTTCTGATGTGGCACTAGTGAGTTTACCTGTAAGGAAACAAATTGGAGCAATTTCTTATTCAAAATATGTACAAGCCACTTACAGTGGTAATGGCGTTAAAACTTACGGTTCAATTTCAATTCTAGGTTTAATTCTTACAATTGCTGTCACAATTGGCACATTTATTCGAGGAGAACCAGCAATTATAAGTTGGTTGATCGTAATTGCACTTATAGCCACCATTATAGCATTTATCGGGACTTCTAGAGCTCTCCCAGCTATGTTAAGTCTAAGAGAAGCTCCAGATGATGAAGTGAGTTTTTCCAAAATTTTGGATCGGTTTGCTCGCTGGCATACTTTTAGCGCTGTATGGCAGGTAATAGCATTTATAATTCTTGTTATTGCTTTAGCATATTAAAAATAGTTCATTAGTAGCGCTATACGATTTAAAAGGATAAAAATGAAAAAAATTGTGTTAATAATCAACTAAAAAGATCATTAGATTAACTTATGGTAAGGAAGGGGCTATTATTTAGTCCTTACCAAGTACTCAGCTAACTTGTCTAGGGATTCGTTCCAACCAGCTTCTGCTAAATCTCTATTTTCTCTGTCGGGAAAACCCGCATGCTGCAATGTTAACCGGGTTTTACCATCTTCTTCTTCTTTGAATGTCACCATTACTTCTAACTCTAAAGGCCAGTCTCCGCTCATTCCGTAGTGTGAAGCATTCACCGCATTACCATCCTCATCTGAAAAGCTATCTGTGGACACTATTCGCTCTTTGGGAACTATTTCTTTATAGACACCAGTGCTCCAGAAGTCCTGGCCCTCAGGAGATCTCATGCAGTAAAGATAGGTTCCCCCTACATTTAGATCGATTTTTATAACGGGTGTGGTGAAGTTTTTCGGCCCCCACCAGTTTTTAACACTTTCGGGGTTAGTCCAAGCCTTCCATACTTTTTCTGGTGGTGAGTTGAAGATTCGGGTGATGTATATCATTGTAATTTCTATTATTCCCATGACATTTCCCTCCGTGTCTTGGAAGAATCCGTTGAATCCCATACCTGGAATAGTCATCTTTTCAGTCAACATTTTCCCGCCTTCACTTTCAATTTTTTGGGCAAATTTATCGTATGAATCAACACTAATGGTGTCCCTTATACTATCACCTGATTCTTTGGGCATAATAGCGCCACTAATGCCTGGCTCATCATCTTCTCCAGCGGTTACAAGCCAATAGTCCACAGGTGCATCCCATTTCTCAATTTTCCATCCAAATACATCTTCATAAAAGTTTATGGCCCTTTTAGGATCATCTGCAGGTATTTCAAAATGTACAATTTTTGACATATTTTTTTTACCTCTTTAGGATTTTTTATGCTTATTTTCATCTAATCGCATTTTAATACTCTATATCTGTATTTTATTAAATAAAAAATAACACAGAAAAATAAAGCTTTAAAATTAATTTTCATTCCTTAAATGGAATAGTAAAATAAAAAGTTGAACCTTCACCTAATTCTGATTCAACCCAAACACGACCACCATGACGCTCAACAATACGCTTAACAATGGCAAGCCCTATTCCAGCACCTGGATATTCTCCAATAGCGTGTAATCTTTTAAACACCTCAAAAATACGGTTAGAATATTGCTCTTCTAATCCAATACCATTGTCTTTAACAGAAAAAATATACTCGTTCTCTGATTCTTGTACTGAAACATGTACTTTCGGATTGACTTCTTCTTTTCGGAATTTTAGTGCATTTCCAATGAGGTTCTGGAATACTCTTGTTATTTGACTTTCATCAGCAGTTATTGTAGGTAATTTATCACTAGTTACTTCGGCATGACAATCATTAATTGCAGACTTTAAATTATCTAATGCAGTATTAAATGTATCTTCTACATTGAAATTTTTAAATTTTCCACCTTGTGTTCCAACACGAGAATAATCCAGTAACCCCTGAATCATATCTTGCATTCTGAAAGCTCCACCAACCATGTAGTCAATAAACTCCTCTGCATCAGAATCCAGTTTACCCTGATAACGTCTCTTAAGTAGTCCTGCGTAACTTCCCATTGTTCTTAATGGTTCTTGGAGGTCATGGCTGGTGATATAAGCAAAACTTTGTAATTCTTGATTTGATCGTTCTAATTCATTAATTGTTTCTTTCAATTGTTCTTCAGCTTGTTTTTTATCAGTGACATCAATATTCATCTCTAGAATTAATGGAGAACCATCAAAATCAGTGAAAGGTATATTATAATTTTCAATTATAGAACCATCAGGAGTCTCTAACTCCCAATAATGAGGTTTACCCGTTTCAAGTGGCTTAAATGCTTCACACCAATGGCAAGGCTCATTGAAACCAAAAATAAAATCATAACAATGTCTACCTTGAGACTCTCCAAATCTCTCACGATAAGCACGATTACCAAATTTTACATGATAGTCCTCTGTTAAAAGACTTATTGTTACGGGTAACTCTTCTAAAATATTAAAAAGCCGTTTTCTTTCCACTGAAAGTTCTTTAGTACGTTCTTGGACCTGTTGTTCAAGATTATTACATACTATTTCTAATGATTCCTTAGCTTCTTCAACCATTAATCGGAGCTTTTTCTCTTTTATAGCTGCTTCATTGCGTAACTTAGCCATCTGAAGATTATTCCTTACTCGGGCCATTAACTCCTTAGCACTAAATGGTTTTATTAAATAATCATCTGCACCTGCTTCGATACCTTCAATTTCTGATTCTTCTCCAGCTCGAGCTGAAATGAAAATTATAGGAATTGATCTTGTATGTTTATTTGATCTAATTTCTTTAAGAAGTTCAAAACCATCCATTCTCGGCATCATGACATCAGTTAAGATTAAATGTGGATGATTTCGCAAAGTAGCCTCTAAAGCAGATTTACCATCACATACTACATCCACATCATAATGTTCACTTAATAGACGTTTTATATAACTTCTCATATCTGCATTGTCATCTACTAAAAGTATCCTGGCTTTATTTCCGTCTTCATGATAAAAAGCAGGATAATCTTTAGAATTTACTTCTAAATCTGAAGATATATCTTCAGGTATCCATCTTAGAGCTTCTGTAACATAAGGTGCTGTACCTATGGATGTTGAAATTGATGTTTTGGTAGCTTCTATCCTATCTTCAGGTAAATGTGATTTTCCAGTAGGTATACTTACTGTAAATGTGGTTCCTTCACCTAAATTACTTTCAACTTGAATGATTCCTCCATGTAATTTTACTAATTCTTGAACTAATGACAGTCCAATTCCTGTTCCTTCATAATTACGTGATTTAGTTCCTTTAACTTGGTAAAATCTTTCAAAAAGATGTTTCATTTCCCTAGGAGCAATACCAGTTCCTGTATCTTTTATTTTTAGCTCAACATGATCTTCACATCCTTTTAAAGAAACTGAAATTTCTCCTTCAAAGGTGAATTTAAATGCATTAGAAAGAAGATTAAGAACAATTTTTTCCCACATATCTCTATCAACATAAATTAGTTTTGATAATTGCGGACAATCAACATTTAGATGTAATCCTGCTTGTTCAACCGCTGAACGAAATACACTGGTTAATTCCTTAGTAAATGTTGATAGATCTGTAGGTTCATAGGTAGCTTGAATACGACCAGCTTCAATACGGGAAAAGTCTAAAAGAGTATTTACTAACTTAAGAAGTCTAAGGCCATTTCTATAGATAAGAGAAATCTGTTTTCTATCTTCTATGGGTAATTCTTCCTTTTTTGAAAGTAACTCTTCTAAAGGACTTAACATAAGAGTTAATGGAGTTCTAAATTCATGACTTACATTATTGAAGAAAGTTGTCTTAGATTTATCCAATTCTGCGAGTGTTTCTGCTCTTTTACGTTCTTCTTCATATGCTTTGGCGCTATTTATTGAAGTAGAAATTTTACCTTCTACAAGATCGAAAAATCCTTTATAATCTGTATCAAATTCTCTTCTAGGGCTAATTCCAAGCACTAAAATACCTATTGGTTTTTTATGACCTTGTGCTGAGATACTCATTATTAATGCAGATTTTGGGGATTCAGACCATGGTTCTTTTGGTAAATATTCGTATTTATCTTCTAAAGTATTTACAAGTTCTTCTTTACTTGAATTCAATACTTTAGATAATGGCCAGCATGTTTCTTGTGTGTTCTCAGATAATTTTACTGAAATTGGACTAATAGGAGTTCCAGCAGCTATGTTTGATGTTCCAACAAGGTTTGCTTCATTTCCAGATTCATTTAAAAGATAAATTAAAGCAAAGGGAATATCATATGGATTAGATTCAAGAACTTCTGCCGCGGATTTGGCTGCTTCTTCTGCACTATTTCCTTTCCTAGCTAATTCCCGGAGTGTATTAAGTCTGCGTTCGTTAATAACATGGTTTGTAGTTTCAGTAACTGCAGTAAATATGCCTCCTATTCCTCCAGATTCATCTCTTATGGGACTATATGAAAAAGTGAAATAAGTTTCTTCAATATAGCCATTTCTATCCATAAGAAGTAATTGATCATCTGACCATGTTGCTTGTCCTTCTTCCATAACTCCTTCTAGCATAGGGCCTATTACGTCCCAGATTTCAGGCCAGCATTCTTTTCCTTTTTGTCCCATAGCTTTAGGATGTTTATTTGACCCAAGAATAGGGCGATATGCATCATTATAAATTTTTATTAGGTCAGTACCCCACCAAATTAAAAGAGGAAAACGAGAATTTAAACAAATACTTACTGCAGTCATAAGACTTTGTGGCCATGTCTCTACTGGACCAAGTGAAGTTTTAGACCAATCTATATTACGCATTAAAGCAGCCATTTCACTATCACCAGCAAAAAAATCATAGGCTTTCTTTTTATTTTGTGTCTGCTTCTGTTCTTTAATCTTTTGCAGTTCTTTTCCAGATTTACTCATTAGTTATACTCCCAATATAAATTATACAGATAGAAAAAATAGTATCTTGTTAATTGTAGTGTTATCTGTATTATTATGTGAATTCTTTTCATTTATTATTTATGATTTAATTTTTCAAAACTTTACTTTCCAAATGCTCTCTATCTCAAAAACCATTAAATAAGAACTAGAAGAGTACTAACGGTGATGTAATTGGATATTGTTGAATCAAGGGTCAGAAAATGCCTTCATGAAGTCAAAATTATTGACAAAAAGATGAAGGACCGGAGCTTTAAAATTGAGAAGTATATGGTGCCTTTAAGTGATAATAAGCCTTTTGATCGTGATGAAGTTGTTAAAGTAGTTCTTAAGGGTGATTTTAAGATTAAAGACTGGTCAAAGTGGAATTTCTAGTATAAGATGGAAATAGAGATTTAAATGTTTTTTTTTATTTTGAATTGATAAATAAAGAGTAGAACGTGGATTATTCTTAATGAGTATAATAAGTAATGATCGCCATTGTCTTCAATAAATAATTTTACCTTTTCATAAATTGAATCCAAATAATCACCTATTAAAATCCCTAACCAATAATGTCGCTAAAATACCCGATAATTATCTATTATTAAATCAAACTATAATTATGTAATTCAACAATTATTTTTACTTTTAAATCTTTTTCTTCCTTTAAGTCATCTATAAGTTCTTTTTTTAGACCAACTGCAGCTTTATCTGCCTTAATCATTAAAGTTCTGCTACATTTATACTCACTTTTTCTACAGACCATATCTGTAGGATGATCCAAGGTTAATTCCGGATGTCCAAATCCAACAATCTCATCAGAAGCATTTTCAGTTTCAAGCTGAACTTTTATAACACTTTCTTCGTTCTGGATAGCTTTTCGAAGCTCAATGGGAAAATCTTCAAGTCTAATCTTAGATGAAACCCCTATAATGCAATCTGCCGTTATTCCAATTTCTGTATCCATTGTTACTTCAAATGTAGATTTATGTTTAGATGTAACATTTGGGTGTCCTTTAGCATAAAAAATATATTCCATTTAATTTCTCCTTATAATTGTAAAGCATTGATATGTTAAAATAATTTATAAGCTTTATTATAGGTTAAATTCTTATTCTTTAATTCTAATATAACCTAATTAAATAAAAAAGTTGAGGATTAAGTATGCCAGACAAACCTAAAAATAAATCATTCCAAGAAGTTGAAGAAAATACAGAGCATTTTCTGAACTCCAAAAATCAGGGATTTTTGAAGGTAACTGAATTTCATGGTCATGTGTGCCCAGGATCAGCTATTGGATATAAAGCTGCAGAAATAGCAATTAAAGAACTTTCAATAGTTAGTGAAGATGAAGAACTTGCTTGTATAACAGAAAATGATACTTGCGCAGTTGATGCAATCCAAGTATTAACTGGATGTACCTTTGGTAAGGGTAATTTAATATTTAATGATTATGGTAAACAAACATATACTTTCATAAACCGTAAAACTGAAGATGCTATCAAAATATCAATGAAAAAATCTTTCAGCGTAGAAAATATTGACCCAAATTTAAATAAGCTTCGCCAAAAAGTAAAATCGGGTAATGCAAATGAAGATGAAAAAGTAGAGTTAAATACTCGACTTAATAGTGTTTCTGAGGCTATTATAAATCTTCCAGATGAAAAAATATTCAACGTAGAACATGTGAAAGTTGAGATTCCTAAAAAAGCAAATATTTATAGAACTGTAGAATGTGCTAAATGCGGTGAACTTGTTTCAGAACATAGAATAAGAGAAATTAATGGTACTTTAGCATGTATTCCATGTTCTAACAAATAGTGTTACTGAAGTTTAAAGCTCATGAATCATCAAATGAAACAGTAATATTGAAATTAATCCATTTCCATAATAAATTTACAATTGAAATCTTCTAACAGATTTCCCCTATTCCTTCAGTGACTTGAAACTATACTAAAACTCGTGTGATTGGTACTTACAGTGAAATTAACATTATATAAAAAGATTAGAGTTCAAAGTATCTTTTTAATAAAGTTATATAACCTATTGTTATCCATAAACTGTTATTTTTAGTATAAACCTCCGATACGATAAAAAAAATATAAAAGTAATAAGTTACAATATAATTATGTTGATTTCCAACAGTTTAAAGAATCCCCAAATATTTAGGATTTTTAAAATGTCATGTTTATTAATTCCAAGTTAATTGCCCCGATATGGGATCATTATGGTCTTGATCCATATCCTAATTTAAAATATTAAAAAAATATTTGTTTTAATAAATTAAGTTATAATAGGAGATTTATTATGAATAATGAAAATATTGAATTTGAAGAGTTAGAAGAGCCTAAAGTTGAAGAAGCAGTTGAAATTCTAAGAAAATATTTTAAAACTTCATATGAGGCTGCAGGTTTAGAATGGACAGATAAAAATGATACAGAAATAAGATTTGCAATATTAGAAATAATTAATACTCCATTATATGAAATACAAAGAGCAATATTAGAAGCAGATGATTCCTGTTCTTGCGATGAAGATAATGATCCTTCATGTAATTGTAATGAAGAATAGATTACTGTTTCTAGAAAGTTATTAGTTTTCAGATGCTCTATCACTCACTTTAAATTATAATATGAATAATTTTTGAGTAAGGAAGGGTCTTGAAAAAATATTTAATTTGGGTTTTGCTTTTTAAACGTTTGAATGCCCTTCCATCATATTTATTTTGAAATAGTTTCTAAATAATTGAGCAATTAAGATACATACCCAATAATTCTTAAAAACTTAATTGTAAAATTATAGATCCTTTAATGGCCAAATATTAAGATCATAAGTCTTTTTGATATGATTTCTTTCCAACCAGGTTCTAATGACTGCATGTATTCTTCCACTTCTCTTCTGTAATCGGGATTAGGGTATAATTCTTTCATAAGGTCAATATGTTCCATATCTTCTTGAGCCCAACCAGTAACTCTTTGAATTCATTATTTATTTGTAATACATCAATTTGAGGATCATAAATAGAAATCATCACGGGAATATTATCAATTATCGCTTGTAATAATTCACGTTCTTTCATTAATGTTTCTTCCGCTTTTCCACGTTCAGTGGTTTCAGTAGCTGTATTAAGGACACCCCATCCTTCATTGCCCGGTAATTTTATTCTCATTAAAGAATGGTCGAAATATGCTTCTTCAAATGGGCCATCAGGAGTTCGTCTAATTACAAACTTTTCATCATGTGCATGATAAGAATTACCAGTCTCTAAGATATAAGTATATAATTCTTTTAATTGGGGGTAAATTTCTGGCCAGACATCCTTTATGCTTTTGCCCAATATCTCTTTACCATAAGCAATCTTTTGATAAGCAGGATTAACTATCTGATATGTTAAATCACTTCCCCTTACTACATTAACCCCTGTAGGCAAATTATCTATCACACCTTCTAATGCTTCATTGTAAAAAGTTAATTGTTCTTGTGCAAAAGCCATTTCTGCTTCAACTTTCTTACGCTCACTTATATCTCTAAATAGGACTCCTACTTTATCTTTATCGTAAGGAAAGAAAAACAGAGCATACCAGTGGTCAGTGTCTTGATTATAGTTTTCATCATGTATAGATTTACCATCTTTAGCAACTTTCTCATACTTTTCAAACCAGTAAGGCTCAATGGTTTAATTGTTTTTTATTTCGTCTAATTCGTTTTCAATTTTATCTAATTTTTCTACAATGTTTAATAAAACTTTTTTCTGTTCTTCTAATTCTTCTTGTCTCTTTTTTCTAAAGTCTTCGATAAGTGAAGAAGCCATTGCAGCAGTAACCCAACCAGTATATCCTATTCCTACAATTATTGCCGTAATAGCAATTAATTGACCGATTCTGGTAAAAGGAACAGTATTTCCATAACCAACTGTTGTCATTGACACAATCATGAAAAATACCGAACTATCAAATGTAGAAGCTGTAGGATTTACTGGAGATTCGAACCAGAAAAAGATGAAAGATCCAAATATAAGAGTGATTAAAAGGAGAAATGTAGCATAATCTAGTTTGGTTTTCCGTGTAAACCTAATTATTGATTTTATTTTTAACATATAATTATATAGAGAAAGTATTCTAACCAAAAATAATGTTATAACAATAAAATACGTATTTGGGAAAATTAAAATGATTATATATGCTAAAGGAATTACTGCAAAAATATCCGGCCAGTGTCTGGATAGATAATGAATTGCATTCTTCTCTTTATTTAAAATAAAAAATGTATTGACACCTATTAAAATTGAAACAGCCAGATCAAATAGAATTATATTCAAAAAAGTTGGCTTTAAATTTAAAGCAAAATCAACAGTCAGGAGCATTAAAATTAAGATGTCAATAATAATAAAAATAAATAATAATGCATTGAAGATTATTTTGAAATTTCTCTGCATATTATCATCTCATTAAATTGGATTTAATTTTCTACTTTTTGGTATAAAAAAGCTGGTAATAAATCCTAAAATCAATATTAAGGTTAATGCATTAAATGTCTGTTTCATTGCAGAACTAATGGTTACTTCTACAATTTGAATAGCTTGCGGTACTAATTCTGGAGGTATTTGAGGTTCTTCAGTCTGCATCTTTTCCACATAGTTAAAGAGACTATTTTGTATCTGTTCTGTAGTCATATTACCTGCTAATCCCGAGGATTGTATTCCGGTTGTAAGCCCTCCAAATATTCCAAGTAAAAGTAGAACTCCTATTAGTGCAGTTCCTATAGAATAACCTAAGTTTTTAAACGCATTAAATAAACCAGAAGCATCAGTCTCCTGATTCTCACTTGCAGCAGACATAATAAGGTTTGTCATCTGTGAAAGTAAAAATCCAACTCCTATACCAAATACAACAGTTCCTGGAATAATATCTCCTATTTGAGTATTTACATTAAATACTCCTCCCAAAATAAATGTTCCAGCTGCAGCAATAAGGAATCCAACCATTAAAATATATTTTGAATCTAATTTCGATGCTAATTTTGCCCCAAGTAATGAACACAGAAGAATACTAATGGATGCAGGTAAAAGAGCCAGTCCTGTCGTAAATGCATCCGCTTTAGTTACTTGCTGCAAAAATACAGGAATTATGAATAGAAATCCTGCTAAAGGTATTTGCTGCAAAATAGAGTTAAAATTACCTATACTAAATAAACGATTTTTAAGAAGTGAAATATCAGATAATGGTACTAAACCTTTGTCAATTCTCCTTCTCTGCCATAATAAAAAGAGTATAAAGAGAATAGAACCTGAAACTAATAGTACTGCTACATAAGACCAGTATGCTGGTCTTGTTAGTAATAAAATTCCTAAAACAATTAAAACCAGAGACACTATGGAAAGTAAAACTCCAACAATGTCCAAGTCTTTCCATTTTAATGTTGATGGAGATTCAGTTAAATAATGTCTAAAAATCAATATTAAAGCAACAAATACGAGTTCCATACCAAATACAAGTCTCCATGAAAGATATGTGGTAAAAATCCCTCCAATTATAGGGCCTATTGCAGCACCCATTGCTGCTATCCCTCCCCAAATTCCAAAAGCAGTTATTTTATCTTTACCTTCATAACTAGCCCCTACTATTGTAGTAGTTGCAGGGAGCATCATTGCAGCTCCAATTCCTTCTAAAACAGCCCATCCAATAAGTAACATTCCTGCATTTATACTTAAAGTAGCTATTGTTGTCCCTGAAGCATAAATTATAAGACCTACTAAAAATGTCTTCTTTCTACCAAGAATATCTTGAAGCTTACTCCCCAAAAGCATAAATGAAGCAATAATTAATGCATATAAAGCTATAATTGCCTGAATAACTGATAAAGTTGTATTTAATTCCACTACTAAAGTTGTAATTGCTACATTCATTGCAGATGAGTCTAAAACAATGATGAAAATTGCCATACAGGCAACAAGCACTATTCCCCATTTATTTCGCTCTTTTTGAGCCATTATTATCACCTTAGTCATTAAAACATCGTTTTTTTTAAGGGACTTACATTAATATTCCAAAGTTTTATTAGTTTTTAGTGGAAATATATGGTTTTGAGTGATATTTAAAAGTTATAATTTGTTTAATTTGGCGGATATTGTTGGAATTGGTTTTTGCCATTTTATCCTTTTTTCTGATACATATATGCCCCATACACGATAAATATAATTACAGCAAGCCAGTAGGTGTAAATTAAAAATGTAGGCAGAGCAAAATAAAGAACTGCAAGTATAACACCTAATACTACCATTATTATTCCATTTATTTTGTTATTCATATTAACCTCTCAAATCTTATTTTCTAAGATATTTGAATACCCTTCTTTATTTAGTCCATTTTTTTAAGGAGCATCTTATCACCAATCTGTTTAATAGCATCATAGGGGATAATCGCTTCATCTTTAGATAAACCTAACATTTCAGAAATTCCAATTTGTCCTAAAACAATTGCTCCAATCTCATTATTAGTCCAATGACTTTAACATCATTTATTTTACCGATAACCATTGCAGTACTGCCAATAACTTCTTTTCCTTTTATTTGTTCAGACACTTTCATCCCATCACTTCTAATAAACAACAATTTTTATGTAATTCAAATATCCCCTAATTATATTAATAATTTAGTACTAATAATTATTATATATTTGCATTTTAGTTATACTGTCAAAGAAATACACAAAAAAAGAATAAAAAAAGTATTATTTAAGTATATAAATGGAGTAATCATTTCAGATTTAATATTAAGAATATATGAAAGCTAAAATTTTAATTGAAGTAATAATTGCATTGGATTTACAGAATGCATAATAAATAATATGAACTCCATCATAACTCTTATTTTTATAAATCATTTAAAGTATCTTTTTTCGTTATAGCAAAATATATACAAATTACTTTAATAAATATAATTATGGCTACTTACTGTTTAATCATTAAATTAAGCAAAAATTCAATAATTTCAGTGGGTAAACTGGAAAAATTAGATTTTAAAAAAGGATATTATGTTTATGTGGGCTCTGCACTTAATTCCATTGATGCGCGAGTTAAAAGACACTTAAAAAGTGAAAAAAAACTTTTCTGGCATATTGATTATCTTTTAAATTCCCCAAAAACTTCAATAAAAGAAATAATACTTGAAAGAAGCCCATATAAGTGGGAATGTAAAATTGCAGAAGAAGTTTCAAAAAAAGGAAAATTAATAGATAAATTTGGCTGTTCAGATTGTAGCTGTAATTCTCATTTATTATATTTCAAAAATTTTGAAAATACTAAAGAAGTTGTTCTAAATTCTTTTAATAAATATAATTTAGATGTAGAAGAGATAAAAAATAACTCTAAATAATTTTTAACTTTGTTTTTCTTATTATTTTTTAACTATAAAATAAATTAGAATCAAATTTTATCTTAAATGGCCTTAAATCTCGATTTATAATTTTTTTTCCTTATTTATACCTCAAAGGATAACTGAATATTAAATTAAATGAGGGATTAAACCTAAAATTTTATAAGGATGTTACTATGATACTCTAAATAAAATTAAAATAATGAACCTTAGATAAATAATATATAAATGTATTAACATAATAATATCTGATATAAATGAAAAATGAAATCATAATTTTAATAATTATTCTGATGACCGCAACTATTTTTGGTTGTACAAATAATGGACAGTCAAAAAAAGATTCCGAAGTATTTGGTAGCGATTATGTTAATTTTAAGATGCTTGAAGGATGGGAAGTACATCCAATGCCCGGAAAAGGAACTGTAATATGGATGAAAGGTGATCCACGTATTAGAGTAATGGAGTTAAGTAAAGAAAAATATGATTCTGCTTATAATAAAGCTCAAAATGCAGATGCAAGCTCTTACATTATAAAAAAAGAGAATAGAAATGTTAATGGAATAAATGTTAATATTGTAAGAACTACAAATAATGGAAATGGAGATATTGAGGACCAGTATTTCTTTAGTAAAAATAATAAATACTATTTTTTAATAGGTTGGGCTTTTACTGGTTGGAATTCTCAAACACAGCGTACATATAGGCAAGAAATAGATAAAGCTGTTGATGCTATCGCAACAACAATAAACTAACAAATTTATTGGAATTTCCTAAAAAACTCATCAAATTCATCAATGTCCATAGGTTCTGGAATAACAAAACTATCATTAGAATAAATAGTTTCTGAAAGCTTTCTATACAAATTTGCCTGTTTAGAATCTCCAAATTTTTCAATGACCGTTTTTGCGTCTATTTCACTTTTTTGAACCATTTCACTTCGAGGAATAACTCCAATTACCTTACTTCCAACTCTATCTGCAAATTCAGTTACGATTTCTACTTCGTTTTCAATACCTCTACAGTTGCAGATAATTCCCCCAAGATTACCTTTGAGTTTCTTTATACCTTTACAAATATTATTAGCAGCATATAATGCCATATATTCTCCAGAAGTAACAATATAGACTTCATCGGCGAAATCTTCACGTAAGGGAACTGCAAATCCGCCACAGACTACATCACCAAGGACATCGTAAATAATAATGTCTAAATCTTCAGAAAATGTTCCAAGATTTTCTAGGAGCTTCATGGCAACAATAACACCTCTCCCAGCGCATCCTACACCGGGTTCAGGACCTCCGCTTTCTACGCATTGCACATCACCAAATCCATTATAGACAATGTCTTCAGTAGAAGCATCTTTCTTTTCTTTTACAATATCAAGGATTGTAGGAATTCTTCTTCCTACAAGAGTCCTGGTGGTATCTGCCTTGGGATCACAGCCAATTACAAGGACATTATAATCTTCAGAATATGCCGCAGCAATGTTAGAAACAATAGTAGATTTTCCAATTCCACCTTTACCATATATAGCAATTCTTTTAGTTTTACTCATCCTTTTTCACCAGAGCACCAATAATATCTCCCCTAGTTATTATTCCAGTTAAAACATCGTTATCATCAACAACTGGGAGTCTGTTTATATTATGTTTATCCATGAATTTAGCTGCATCTGAAATTGAAGCATCTTTTTTAACAGTGTATACTTTTTTGGTCATTATTTCGCCTATTAAAACAGAACCTGCTTTTGTAACTCCTTCTGCAAGTTCATCGAGTTCAAGTCGCATCCTAACTGGAAGTTCAATTAAATCAAGAGGTGATGGTAAAATTAAATTTACATTAGGAGAATGGACTTCAATTAACCTCATAATGTCTCCTTCACTTACAATACCCATTACTTTATTACTATCATCAACTATTGGAGCTCCGCTTATCTTTTTTTCCCTTAAAACATTTGCAACATAGCTTATTGTATCTACATCTTTAAATTTTATAACATCTTTCTGCATTGCTTCTTCAACAGTTATCATATTATCACTCCGTATGTACTCTCTAATCAAATAAAAATCATAATCTATCTATAAAGATTAAGGATGACTATATTCTTAAATATTTCCTTAAAACTGATATAAAAGCAAATTGATTAATTTTAAAAATAAAGGTTTGAGTAATGTTATTTAAAGTGATAAAAAATTGTGGAAAATTTAAATTTTTTCATAATGTGTTTTCCAGATTTAATTTAATATATATATATATTAACTATTCTTAGCCACATGGTCGTTATAATATAGAAACCTACTTTCAATATAAATTTATACAAAATCTGGATCCTGTTCAGCAATACAGAATCCACAGACAGCACCAGGATTATCCTTCTGATTTTCTTTTACAGGACACAAGTAAATTCCATTTTCATATTTAACTTTAAAACCTCCGGGAAATGGAGTTCCAGGAGGATGGACTGCTTCTTCTAAAATAAAAGTTGTATATAACGATATTATCTTGTATATCTTGAAAAAATTAGGATCAAAACCTTCACCAGCTTCAACCTGAATTTCTTGTTCATTTAAAAGTTTTACTGCTTCTTTAAGCTTTTCGCAATCCACATGCCCATTATATTCATCCTTATCATCTCTAAGGATTTTAATTCTTGTGATAAATGCTTCAGTATAAGATTTAAGGTATTCTTCCTTATAACTTCCCTGCACAAATTTGGCATCTTCACTTAAAAAGATAGAAGCTTTCATAATGTCCATTATATAGATATTAGATGCTTCTCTTTTCAACGTTAGAATTAATTCATTCTTATTTAACTTTTCAAGTGAATCTATATCTTTTAACATACAAATCATTATTTCTTTGATTTTGTCCGGCAATCAGGACAAATATAAACGTCTTCATTAGTATCATATACTTTCTCACAAACCTCACATATAGCCTCTATATAACCTGGTTTTTGGGGTTTCCTGCAAAAATTACGTAAAGATGTTTCACTTGCATATTTACTAATTGATCCTTCCTTCTCTTTTTCAGTCAATTTAATTACCTACAAAACTTTATAAGATGAGATTTAGCCGCAGCAGCTTCTCCCACCTAAACTAAGGCCTAAATTATTTAAAAAAGCCATATATCCTTTATCCATAAGTTGTAAATGATCCCTAAGCCCATAAATTTCTACTTTACCTGATGAAAGTAATCCAGTGAATTTTGAATGATCATCAGTATTTAATATTTCCTCAATGTCTTTTTCATCCATAACAAATAATAAATCCGCTCCTGAGCTTTCTAAGTGGTTTAGAGGTTTAATATTCGCTTTTAAGTTATTCTCTTCTTTTTCTAAAAAGATTAGTCTTTCTTTATTTTCAGTCATGGCTATTACTATAGTAGAACCATTAACTAATCCATTAAACATATTAGAGTTTTGCTTGGCCCAATTATTCCATAATTCAACTTTAAACTTCTTGGCTTGCTTTTCTTGTAATTTGGCATTCATTTTGTCAAATTTATTTTTAACATGTTTATATCCTTTTTCTTCAAATGGACATGATTCAATACAGTAAGTACAACCTTGACTGCAACCTATACATTTTTTTTGTATAAGTTCAATTTCTGTACCACCACAGCAAGTTTCTTTTTCTACCAAAGCTTTTTCAGGACATGCTTTAACACATTTACCACATTTATTACAGTATTCTGGTATCCAAGCATGTTCATTTTTTTCATTTATTGGTAAGTTAGAAATACTTGTAAATATTGCTGAAATCTTCTGTCTTGGACCAAGTTCTGGAGTTATTAAAAGACCACTTTCCCCAATATAACCTAAGCCTGCTTCTTGTCCAAGTGCAGAGAAATTGACAAGACCCCCATAAGGATGGGCAATTTCAGTTGCAAAACCATTCTTTCTAAGGTAATCAGATAATTTAGTTGTTAAAATAGCTAGTTTTACATATGTTGTATCATTAAGGTCTTTTGCATCTGCACCCGGAGGTGTTTCAATGATTTCGTTACTCATTTCCATGGTTAAAACAATAGTAAATGGATATTGTACAAATTTATCTCTAATAAGTAATTCAGGACTTAATAAAGTATATCCTACGCTGCTAATTCCTAAAGAATGAGCATAATCTTCAAATTCTTCAACAAATTCAGTAGTAGCCGTAAATTTTGGCTTATCTGGGTTTTCTACACGTGATAAATCTGGGAAATCAATAGCCCCACAACCACAGCCACCATCTTCAGATGCTTCTGTATTTTCTGAACTGCAACCACACCCTACATCTTCTTCAGGCGTTTTTATTATTTCTTCACCGCATCCACATCCAGTATCTTCTTTTATCTTTTCTTCAATTTCTTTATCCTTTTTAATGTCTTCACATCCACATTTGTTATTTTCCATGAGATTCCTCCTTTAAATCTTTAAATCCATTAGTGATTGAAATATCTCCTTTGAAATAGTAATGCCACATTAACTAAAGCAATAAGTACAGGAACTTCTATTAAAGGCCCTATTACAGCGGCAAATGCAACTCCGGATCCTATACCAAAAACCGCCACTGCAACAGCTATTGCAAGTTCGAAATTGTTACTTGCGGCAGTAAATGATATTGTAGTTGTTTTGGAGTAATCTGCCCCAATCCTGCGACCTAAGTAAAATGTTATAAAAAACATTATTATAAAATACAAGAGCAGCGGAATAGCAATGCGAACAACATCTAAAGGTATTTGGACTATAAAACTACCTTTTAGGCTGAACATTACCACAATAGTAAATAGCAGGGCTACTAAGGTGATGGGGCTGATTTTAGGGATAAATTGATTTTGATACCAATCTCTACCTTTTCTTTTCATTAAAATAAATCTTGTAGTCATTCCTGCTAAAAATGGAATTCCAAGATAAATAAATACACTCTGAGCTATCTGGCTTATACTAACATTTACAGTACTTCCTTGTATTCCAAAGATTGGAAGAAATACTGTAATGAATACATAAGCATATATACTATAAAATAATACCTGGAATACGCTGTTGAATGCTACAAGGCCTGCTGCATATTCTGTATTTCCTCTTGCAAGCTCATTCCAAACTATGACCATTGCAATACAAGGCGCTATTCCTATTAAAATTAAACCAGTTACATATTCAGGATAGGTACTTAGAAAGACTATTGCCAATATGAACATTAGAATAGGGGCTATAACCCAATTTTGAAAAATGGTTAACCCTAATATTTTCTTGTTTTTAAATACATCTCCCAATTCTTCATATTTTACTTTTGCAAGTGGAGGATACATCATTAAAATTAAACCAATTGCAATAGGTATGCTTGTTGTTCCAACTTGAAATTGGTTAATGAATGATTCTACCCATGGAATAAAATAACCTAATGAAACGCCTAAGGCCATTGCTAAGAAAATCCAGAGAGTTAGATATCTATCAAGAAAATTAAGTCTGGTAACTCCACATAGTTGACTTGTAACCTGATCTGTAGTGCTTTTAGCCATTATCTACCTCTTAGATTCATTTCAATACATTCTAATCTTAGATTTTGATGTCTCCCTAGTTCTAATCATTTGAGGGCTTCTTCAAAAGCATCTCTATGAAATCCAGATGCCATTTCTTTTTTACACTCCTCATCTGAGAATAATCTCATTTTAGCTGCCCTACAAGGATAATGTTGTAATTTAAGCCCTGCTTCAATAGGAACATTTTCCAGATCATTACTGCCAAAATATTTATTGGATATATAATCAACTACAAATGTTGTTGAACCACAAGGAGAAGACCGGACAACATCAATAATTGCGATTTTATCATCTTCAAGTGTTATATCCACCTTTGGCTTCCCAATTTTAGATGTAAATTCATCGAATACCGGATTACCGTTTTCTTCTAATTCGCACATTATATAGGGGCAAGTTACATTTTCGTATCTTTCTAGCTGGTTTTTAAATCCTTCACCCTTCCATGCAGCAACAATTATGTAATCTACATCTTTGTTAACCATATCCACAAGGTCTAATGTTAGATCAGGGTGTTGTGTGTAGGTTACTAAAATATTTGCTTGTTTTATTTTTGCTAATGCATCTGCTGAAATGTCTATTTCATCCATAAACATTGATGTAGGTTGTTCCAGTTCAACAAATTCAGTATCAAATATTTCTTTTATATTTTCATACGCTCTTTCACCGTATGGCCCATCTGTAGCTATTACAACGTTTAACATTCTTTTAACTCCAATTATTTACATGAAAATTCTTTCTCATCAATAGAGCCGCAACAACCTTCCATTTCTTCTAAAGTATAGCATCCATTTTCAGGTATCATATATGAATAGTATAAATCATCTATCCATTCCTTTAATTCATCCCTTATTCTCTTAAATAATTCTAATTTTTCTTCTTCTGTCCCATTAAATGTTGAAGGGTCCTCGAATGGTTGTTTAAAATACTTTTTACCTCCGGCAAAGAAAGGACATGCATTATATGGATTTCCACAAACAGTTATAACATAATCAAATTCCTGACCCTCAAATTCCTTTAAGCTTTTAGATCTATGATTAGAAATATCAATTCCAATTTCTTTCATACATTCTATTGCTAAAGGGTCTACTGACGTAGGATCGCTTCCAGCACTGTAAACATCGAAATTAGTACCATATAAATGTCTGAGTAACCCTTCAGCCATTTGGGATCGGGCTGCATTATGGATACACATGAATAAGACTCTTTCTTTTTCCATTCAAATCATCTCTATATGTAAATAGATGTTTAATCCCGATTTGATCAGTTGATCAATCCTATACAAAAGTCCAAGTGTTGCTCGAGGAATGGAGATATGAGCAAAGAGGTCATATAATGGACTTTAGTATTTATCCCTCCATAAACATCTGACTCTTAAATTATGAAATTCACATTAGTCTATAAGTTCATTAATTTTCTTTTTCATTGCTAAAACGCATTTTTCTCCTTCATCATCAAGTCTGACGACATCTGTAGGTTTTAAATTTTCAGAATTCAATTCTTCCTTTGCGTTTATAACTTTTGCAACTTTAACACCTTTTTGTTCAAGTATTTTATCAACACATGATCCTTCGCAGCCATTAATCGCGATAATAGGGTATTTTCTTATTAATTCCCTAAATCCTTCTCTATCTGCAGAGGTTGCGCCCATACATAGAGATACAAGATCATCGCGTTCTTGGACTGTGTCAGTACTTGCTGCCCTTGTAATTAGACCATAAGGACTCATTCCACTACATGGAGCTAATGCATATTTTTTTTCTGTTGCCATAATTATCACCTTTAAAATTTATGATTTTTGCATGCTAAGCATTTTCTACTTAATTAGAGTACTTCTATCAATTCATTAACTAGTTGTGCAATTTTTGGATCTATAAGGCTGTAATGAATCCATACTCCTTCTTTACGCCCTTTAATAAAGCCTAGACTTTTTAAAATGTTTAAATGATGAGATACGCTTGATTGTGGCTTATCCAAAGCACATATTATTTCACAAACGCATAATTCTCCACCAGATAGTAAATATAGTATTTTAAGTCGGGTAGCATCTGATAGAGCTTTAAGTTTTCCTGAATTTTCTTCAAATTGTTCATCATTTGGTAATGAAGCTATAAGTGCTTTCATTCTTTTTATTTGATTTTCATTAGGTCTATCTTCCCCTGAAATTTGACAAGTTTTCATAAAACCTCCGCTATTCAATGATTAATGCAAATAACTATTTTATTATAAAATTTTATTCACTTATCATTAAATCCATATATCTATATATGTCGATATATTGATTAATGTCAGAAGTTATTTATAAACTTTACGAAAATACATAGATAGTTCAGTTTAATGTCAAAAGTGCAAAGTCGATTAATTTATTTCGTTAAACGACACTATAACGAAGTAGGATTCAATTTTTCTTGAAAAATCTTGCCAAAATTTAAATCTCTAAGAAAATAAACTTATTTTTTCTTAAAAATTAGTGTAAATAAGTAGTAACATATAGACCTACAGAATAAAAAACAGTCTTTTCTCATAACTTCACATAATATGAACTTTTAGAAATAGGTTTGTTCTAAGTTGTATTTTTATTACATTTAAAAAAATAATCTTTGAAATATTTAATATATGCAGAAGATTAAATAAGATATTATTAAAATATTTTAAATTAGGTAGATGAAGTAAAATATAATTAATCATAAATAATAGAAAATTGGAGAGAATAATGAAATTAGAATTTCATGGAGATCTTGTATCAATTTACCTGCCTATTGATGAAAGAGATGGGGCAATAGCTTTTCTGAATAAATATAAAATAAAATATGAAGAAGTTGAAATAACTAGAATAGATAAGATTTACATTCAATTTAGTTTTTATGCATCAGAAACTATAAGGAAACTATTTAATCAATTTAAAGAAACTGGAAATTAGTAATTTTTTATATAAAAGTTTAATTTACATTTTTTTTGACTCTTTTATAAACAATATCATTATGTCTGACTTTATTTTCAATCAATAATCCAACATTTTGACCTTTTTTTGCGCTTTCAATATCCTTGCCTTCAATTTGCATTGATTTAACTGTCTGAATTATTGATCCTGTTTTATTTCCCTGAATTATAATTTCATCACCTATTCTAAGATCATCCCAAAGCCTGATTTCCGCTGCAGAAACGTTTTTATAATAATTAACTACTGATCCAATGTCTTTTTTAATATAAGTAGCTTCATTATATTTACTAGTTTTAAACGGAGTTTTAAAGTAAAATCCAGTATCAAATCCCCTATTAAATACTTTTTTAAGTTCATTAATCCATTTTTCTTCAAATTTCCATTTTCCACTTTTATAAGAATTAATAGCTTCACGATATGTTTTAGTAACTGTAGCAACATAATCAGCAGGTCTTGCTCTTCCTTCAATCTTAAATGCATCAATTCCCGCATTAATAAGTTCAGGAATATGTTTTATCATACACATATCCTTCGGGCTTAAAATATGACTTTCATTTTCATTTTGAACCAAGTTAAATTCTTCTTTATCTTCAGAAATTAGTTTCCAGCTTTTCCTACATGGCTGTAAACATTCACCACAATTTGCACTTTTATTATAAAGTGAAGAGCTTAAAAAACATCTGCCAGAAACTGCTACACACATTGCGCCGTGAATAAACGTTTCAATTTCTAAATTAGTGTTTTCTGAAATTTCCTTAATTTCAGTAAGTGATAATTCCCTAGAAAGAACTACTCTTTTAACTCCAAGCTCTTCAAGTAAATTAAGTGACTCAAAATTGGAAATATTGGCTTGGATGCTCATATGAACATCAATACCTTCATCTCTTGCAAGTTTTAGAGCGCCAAGATCAGAAATAATTAATGCATCAACTCCATAAGAGTTGATAATTGGTAAAATTTCTTTAAAATAAGCTATATCCTTATTTTTCATTATTGTATTTGTGCAGACATATATCTTCTTATTAGAATCATGACACTGATTTACAGCATCTTTAAGGGTTTCAAGCGTAAAATTAGATACATTTGCCCTCATATTACATCCTTCAATACCTACATAAATAGAATCTGCACCATTTTTAATTGCAGCATTTAATGCAGCAAAATCACGTGCTGGGGCGAGTAATTCAACTATTCTAATCACCATTACTATATTTATAAATTTTAGAGATTTAAGCATATGAAAATAAGTAAAATAAATAAAAATAATATTTTAAATGAGTTTTAAATAAATATATAATTAAGGACATGTACAGCGTTTAGCTTCATAATCCTCAATATCTACAGGTAAATCTGTTGGATATTCTCCTGTAAGACATCCAGTACAGAGTTCATCTTTAGGTATACCTATACAATCAACGAGGGCCTCAACACTTAGATATCCAAGTGAATCAACACCCAAATATTCTCTAATTTCTTCTACTTCCTTATTTGAGGCTATAAGCTCTCTTTTAGTTGCCATAGCTATTCCATAATAACACGGAGAAATTATAGGAGGACATCCTATTCTTAAATGGATTTCTTTAGCACCTGCTTCTTTAAGAACATTAACTGTTGACTTTGAAGTTGTTCCACGTACTATACTGTCATCGATTAGTACGATTTTTTTACCTTCAAGTTCGGATTTAACCGGATTCATTTTAAGTCTAACTGAGTTTTCACGCTCTTCTTGAGTAGGCATAATAAATGTTCTACCAACATAACGGTTTTTTATAAGTCCTTCCCCATAAGGAATCCCTGATTCTCTTGAATAACCTATCGAAGCAGTAATTGCTGAATCTGGAACAGGCATTACAACCTCTACATCAGTAGGATATTCTCTTGAAAGTGCTTTCCCAATATTTAATCGCACCTGATAAACATCCCTATCATCCAGTACGCTGTCCGGTCTTGCAAAATAAACATATTCAAACATACAATGAGCTTTTTTGACTTTTCCTTTATTTTCCATCTTAAAGCTCTTTAATTCATCGCTAACTAAAAGTATTTCACCAGGCTCTACAGCGCGAACATATTCACCACCTAAAACATCGAAGGCAACGCTTTCAGATCCAATTAACATAGTGTCATCTTTTTTACCCAGTGAAAGTGGTTTTATTCCAACTGGATCTCTAACTGCATAAAGATCATTATTTAATAAAATAACCAGTGCATAAGAACCTATAAGTTTCTTTGCTATTTTCCTAATAGCAGTTACCATATCTTTTGATTTACTGTATTCTTTAGTGAGTAAATGACAGATAACTTCTGAATCGGTTGATGATTTAAATTCATAACCCTGTTGCTCTAATTCCGATCTAAGTTCCATAGAATTAATAATATCTCCATTATGGGCAACAGCAATAGTTCCATAATCAAACTCTTCAAAAAATGGTTGTGAATTTTCTATTTTTGATTTTCCTGTAGTTGAATATCTCACATGTCCAATTCCAACATATCCATCAAGCCCTTCAATGTTTCCATTATTAAAAACGTCAACAACGAGACCCATACCTCTATAGGTGCTCATTTCCTTTTCATCGTATACTGAAATTCCTGCTGATTCCTGTCCTCTATGTTGTAAAGCATAAAGACCATAATATATGGATCTTGAAACATTATTGGATTTATTATGAGAATATGCACCTACAATTCCACATTTATCGCGCAATTTGAATTCTCCTATTTTCTCTAGAAATGTTTTGAATGAAAATGAATTAAGTTTATACAGTTAAACTTAATCAATTGATAATAATTAAATTTTTTCATCATAAATTATTCTTTTAAATTCTCAATTTTAGAATTCTCAAAAATTAGAGCTACTCTTATTATTTTAAGCCAGTCAACAGCATCTTCTTTAGATGGTGCAGCAATTCTATTTTGACCTACTACTATATTTTCTGGCTTGAATTCATTACTTATAAAATAAATTTGTTCATTATCCTTTAATATTTCATTAAAAGATTCTTCCCATATTTCTTCTATGGAAAATACTTCATACAAGTTTTTATCCCTTGCTTCTTCATTTTTACGTTTCAATGAATTAAATGCGTCTTTTAATTCATTATATTTGATATTTAATGATTCTAACTTATTATTAGAAGCATCAATTTCTTCTTTTGTTTCTTCAATTTCAGTAGAAAGAACTTTATTTAAAGCATCTAAATCCTTATTCTGCTGAGCTAAATTTTTGACATTTTCTTTAGATTCCTTTAAATTACTTTCAAGTTCTCTAAAACGTTTAATATTAGCTACAGAAATTAATCCAGACCTTATTATTGCATTTTTAATTTCGCTCTGTATTAAATAAGGATCTATATATTCAACGTCATGCCCAAATGGAAGTTTAACTCTTTCTATATGTCCAACTTCATTTTTTAGGACTTTTTGAAACTTTTCAGCAAGTTCACGTCCTGGAGCATCAACATCAGTTGCAATTAAAACAATATCTGCACCACTTACAGCCCTTTTTGCTATTTCAGAACTTGTGGTGGGAATTATAGAGGATATGGTAATGTGGTATTCAGCGCCTAAAGCTATATTACGCATAGCTTTAGAAATGCTTTCCACATCTGATGCACCTTCTACAATTATCCGTACATCAATTGGATTTTTAACATCCATTTATTTCAACCTATATCCATTAAGTTTTTTATTCTGCCAGCTGTATTTTCTAACTTTAGCGGATCTACCGAAGCCACAAGCTGCGCAGTATTTTTTCCTTGCATGATAGGAATTTTTACCACATCTTCTACATCTAATGTGGGTCTTTTTATTACGCTTACCAAATGATGGCGTTCCCTTCATTTACTAATCCTCCTTAAAATTTGTAGTAAGTTATTCAAATTTCGATTGATATTAAAATTAGCTATTTATATATTTTAAAGTTTATCCTGGAGATATATAAACTATATTGTCTCCTCTAATAAGTACGATGCCCAATCTTCTGGATGATTCTCCATCTTCAAGTTCTTCAGCATCATTCAATACTAAATTCATGTGCATATCAAAACTCTTTAACACTCCTCTGAATTCTCTTCCGCCTTTAAGCTTTATAAGAACTTGGGAGTTTAATGATTTTCCTAATGCATCAAGTGGTCTTGAAACGTTAACATTCTTTTGTACACTCACGTTATCACCTATCCTATATCATATCAATGTTGATGTGTATATTTAAATGTATCTTTTAATTAAAAAGTATAACAATATTTATGTTAATTAAAGCATTTAAATCATTGCTATTTCATCATATTAATTCTATTTTTTTACAGATTTTCTTATTTATGTATTTCAGTATTCAAAAATATAGTCTATGAAATATTAGTAAGTTATTCTTTACAACAACCTCTCTTAAAAAGCTTTTGGTATAATAAACTATCACCAATTGAACAATTTTAATAAATAACTTCAAAATTATTTAATAAACTATAATTTGATATAATAATGTAATTTATTTAAAAATAGAGGTATAATAATTTAATAATCTATAAACCACAATAGATTTTTTTATTATTACTTACAATTTAAATATAGAAATTTATCAGGTGTAAAAATTGAAAATAAGGAAAAGGTACCACCTTCAAAAAAAGAAATTAAAGAAATTAATAAACGAATTAGGTAATTATTCTACTTTAATTCAGCCAAAGAGCAAAGTTGAAATTCTTGAAAGTGACCCTTATGATATAATATTAATAGATGGTAAGCCTCTGGTTATGACTATTGATGATACCTACTTTCCAACATTAAAAGGTGCCTTAGAACTTGAAATTAATCATAAATATGTAGTCGTTGATATGGGTGCAGTAAGATTTGTAGCAAAAGGAGCAGATGTAATGAGTCCTGGAATTACAGAAACTGATCCTGATGTCAAAGAAGGCGATCTTGTCATAATTGTAGATGAAACTCACAAAAAACCACTAGCAACAGGTAAAGCTCTAATTTCAGGTCCTGAAATGGTAGAAAGTAACGAAGGTAAAGCTATAAAAACAATTCATTATATCGGAGACAAGTTATGGAATTTGACAATATAATGATTATAAAGTGAGATTATGAAACTTAACTATTCATCAGGTAATGTTATTTCTCCAAAAGTACATGAAATAGGAATTCTTGCGGTTGGATCTCATCTTGAAAATCATGGCGCTGCACTACCAATTGATACTGATTCTAAAATTGCGGCCCATCTTGCTCTTCAAGCAGCTTTAAGAAGTGGTGCAAAATTCTTAGGAATATTATATGCAGCTACTGAATATGACTATGTTAAACATGGAATTCATATAGACACAGAAACCCTTGCAAGAAAAAGATTACTTCCTACACTCAAAAGTGCGAAAAAGTGTTTAAATATTAAAAAGGTAGTTCTTGTAAATGGGCATGGGGGAAATATACCTCTTCTTGATTATATTGAAGAAATTGAAAATAAATTAAATATTCAGATTATTTTTAACAATAAAATAGTAGAAATAGAAGGTCCACATGCTGGAACTGGAGAGATTTCCATGGCTAGCATTTTAGGTTTTTTAGATAAATCAAAGTTAGATGAACACTGTGATTTTCAGAAATATCCCGAAGTAGGAATGGTAGGCCTTAAAGAAGCCAGAAGCGTCAATAGCGACATAAATGAAAGTGCAGAATTATTAGAGAATGAAGGTGTTTGTATAGATGAAGACTTAGGAAATTCACTCATTAAAGAGAGCGTAGAAAGCATAATTGAAGATATAAAAAAAATATTATATTAATTTTCTATTGCTCTTATTAATCTTATACACTCTTTAGCTACTCTTCTTTCTCTAAATGCATTTGCTATTCTTTTAGTTGCCTCAAGCATCCTTATTAATGAATCTAACCATGAAAATATATCTCCGGGATAAATATGGATTTGATAATCCTTTAAAAGCTTTTTGCTGATATCCACCGGATCTTTTTTATTCATTCTCATTTTAAGTATTCTTCTTGAAAGCTCCATCTGGAAGCAAGTACAGAAAGGCCTATCCTTACATCTGCATGAAAAGAAGTCAATTTGCATGTTAATTAGAGGTTCTCTTAGATTTTCTTCAAGCTTTGAAATTGCATCTGCAGATGATAATATGTCTAAAGTTGAATCAGCAAATAATCGAGATGATAAATTAATATTCAGCACTTTACTTAATCTTCGATTAACTCTATTTGACATATAAGCGCTTTCAAAGGGTTCTAAAGATAAGGCAATGTCTATTGGCTTTCTCGATTTTAGATTTTTCTTTATATAATTAGCATCTTTATAGTGAAGGAAAGAAACTGATACAGCTTTACCATACGGTGTTGTAGATAAATATCCATTTTTATCCACTACAAATCCATAATCAACTAAAATATTAAATATTTCATCAATAGTTAGCGGAATATCCCTATTTTTATATGCAATTTCCAGTTCCTCATCTTTACAACTTCTTCTAGAAGATACATCGGCTAAAAATTGCTCTACAACGGCCTCTTCAGAGTATTCAACATTAATTGGTTCTACATCACTTTCAAGCAAACTTACAGCCATGAAATCTTCAGTCTCTTCATCAAATTTTCTTCCAACTTCAGGTATAAGATAAATTTTACCTATATCATGATATGTAGGTCTTCCGGCTCTTCCTACCATCTGTGAAAATTCATTAGGCCTGAGCCACTTGTTACCCATGGTTAATGATTCAAATATAACCTGAGATGCAGGGAAATCAACTCCGGCTGCAAGTGCTGCTGTTGTAACCACCGTTGAAATCTTCTGGTTACCAAAATCACGTTCTATCTTATTCTTCTTTGCATAAGATAATCCTGCATGATAAGCTGAAGCATTTACTTTTCTTTTAGTTAAATAATCAGTAATAGAATGTGTTTTTCTTCTGGAATTAGTAAATATAATCGTTTGACCGCGATATCCCTTTTCAGAGATGTTTTTATATTCTGAACGTGCCAATCTAGCCATTACATCTTCTTTATCATATTCTGATCTTGCAAAAATAAGATGCCTCTCTAAAGGTACTGGACGTTTGTCATACTGGACTAATTTCATTCCAAATTCTTTTGCAATGGTTTCAGGGTTTTTTACAGTTGCAGAAAGGCCTATAATTTGTGTGCCTTTAAAAATAGATTTCAATCTGTCTAAAAGTCCATTTAATCTTGGACCGCGTTCTTCATCATCCAGCATGTGTATCTCATCAACAACAACCGTACCCAATTCACCAAGTTCCTCTGCTTTTCCTGAACGAATAAGAAAATCAAGTCCCTCATATGTTCCTACAATAATATCTGCAGTTCTTACATCTTCATCTGTTATCGAAAGTTCTTCTTTAGCATTTATTCTGCTCATTCCCACTCTAATTGCAACTTTTAATCCTAATTTACTGTATCTTTTCTTGAAATCTCTGTATTTCTGATTTGCAAGTGCTACAAGTGGTGTTAAAAATATAAATTTCTTACCTTTAAGTGCATTTGGTATTCCAGCTAATTCACCAATCATGGTTTTACCACTTGCAGTTGCAGAAACAACAAGAATATTATTACCTTCAAGGAGTCCATTAGAAAGGGCAAGTGCTTGAACTGGAAGAAGATGTTTTCCCTGCTTTTTAAGCACTTTTTTTAGTTCTTTAGGAATATTTATTTCATCGATGCTTATCTTTGAGAGTTTATTATCCTCTTTGACTGTAACTTTATCAAATAAAGTTAAATCCGGATTTTTAATAGGATTAAAATTAGGATTAAAGACACTTAAAACTTTATTCAAATCCCCTGTTTTATCCAGCATCTTCTTAAAATTCCTAAATGCGCTTGAATCATAAGAATGAGACTTTAATTCCCTTTTTATTTCTTCTTCAGCACATCTTCGACAGATATAGTCTTTATGATATTGATAAGCTACTTCAGGATTTATAATCGTTATATGGCCGCCCATTGTACAGTGCTTACAGATTCTAGTTCTTTTATATTTTATATTTAGAGAATCTAGCATTTCTTCTATTTCAGGATCACTGTCAATTATATAAACATTCTGTTTTTTAAGAATCTTTATAGCTTCGCTTGGTGGAAAAAGAGATTCTTTATCTCCCTTTTTAACTATAAATTTGTAGGGCTTTATCTTGTTATTAACTCGTTTAAGTTTTAAATTTCCATGAAAAATTGGCTTTCTTCTTGAGTTTAGTGCCCCCTTAGAACTTCCTATTGGGAAAAGCTCAACATTCTTTTTATTTCGCCGTAAAATTATCATAACAATCTACCAAATCTCAAAAAATAGTATCTAATTAAAATAAGATCAAAAAAATATTGGTTATTATTATTTATATATCTTTATATAAGAAATCAGAAATTTGATTATTATTTACTTATTTAAACAAAACGTAGAAAAACTAGCGTTTAGTTCCTATTTGTTCTATTAACTGATTTTTTAACCTGATTAACTGTAGAATTAATAGCATCATTAATTACATTAGTTGAATTAGTAGAATTAGTAGTGTTATTGTAGAAATGTCTCATTACATGAACAGGTTCAAATGAAGAATCTTCTATAGCTGAAATCTGTCCATTGTTTCCAAACGCAAATGATGAAGGTATTAGCCCATAGGTAATGTCATTACCAGAATTTAATACGTTAGCAAATGATCCACATCCAAATCCAATGAGTGAAATCATTAAAACAATGAAAACTTTTCCCATTTTTCTAGTATTCATCCCTACACCCTTTACCTTTATATCCCATTTTATCCTCTTTGGATTTAAAACTTTCCAAAAATAATACCTCCTAAAAAAGAAAAATTCAAAATTAACATTAAGATAATATTTAGTAATAAATTTATATCATGCTCTACATATTTAAAATCAATTATGTGAACTTCAAAATTACAATTGACGCTTTTATAACAAAAATCGTATATCTTATCTATTGAGGGATAATAATGAAAGGATTTATTGAATTAACTAATGAAGATGTACCTAAAGTATTATGGTGTCAAGTAGCCAAAGATTATAAAAAACATGATGAGGAAATTTTTATAGATGAAAAAACAATTAGAGTAAGATCTACAGATACAAGGCAATTAACACACGTAGTTGAAATTATAAAGGAATTAGGAGATAGAGGATACTTCGTAGAAGAACATTATTTAGTAATTCCGGAAAATGAGTCTTATCCTTGAATATTAAAGTCACAAATATAAAATAGAAAACATGTGATCAAAAGATTTTTAAAGGATATTAAAAAATTAAAATAATAAAAATTAATAATATAGTATTGGCCATAAACTCATTTCATTGGCTTTTGGTTAGAATACATTACTTATAATTATTATAGAAGGTGGAAGTTTTGCTAAATAAAGTTGTTAAAGTTTTACTTATAGAAGATAACGAGGCAGATGCCAGATTCATTAAAGAAATGTTTAAAGATATTTCAAAGCCCCAATATGAAATAATAAACACTAAAAAACTTGAAGATGGCTTAAACTGTTTAACCAATGAGGAATATGACATAATGCTTTTAGATTTAAGTTTACCTGATAGTATGGGACTCGAAACATTTATAAAAGCACATGAATATGATTCTAAAATCCCAATTGTAATATTAAGTGGTTTAGATGATGAAGAAACGGCTGTTAGGGCAGTAAGGCAAGGAGCACAAGATTACCTAATGAAGGGAGATGTAAGCGGTAGATTACTTTCAAGGGCCATCAATTATGCAATAGAGCGGAAAATATCAGAAAAAAAGTTAATTGAAAGCCAGAATGATTTACTTGAATTAATTCAACAATACACCACTAAATTAAAGGAAAAGGGAGTCATGGAATCTGAAAAGATTCATGATAATCTTGAGGCAAAAATAGAAAACTTCCAGAAGTTAAAGGATTCTGAAGTAAAAACTGAAGTGGTTAAAGAAGCGACAGGAAGTATAAAACTATTTAATGAGAGAGTTCCAAAAAGTCTGTGGTTACAAGTAGCAGAGGACTTTAAAAGACCTGGAAATAAATTTTCTGTAAACGAAAAAAATATTAATGTAGAATCTACAGATGCAGGAGATCTCGAAAATTTAGTAGAAATAATAAAAGAACTGGGTGAAAGAGGTTATTTTGTAGAAGAACATTATATTATGGACTTAGACCTAGGTTCAAACCCTAAATATTAATTATAAAATACCTATATTAAAATTTAAAAAATAGTGTATATGAAATATGATTATTCCACAGTTACACATTTAGCCAGATTTTTAGGTTTATCTGGGTCAATTCCTTTTAAAACACTTATATAATATGATAAAATCTGTAGTGGAATAATATAAGGTATAGCTGAAAATACTTCATCTATTTCATCTTCAAATTCAATCATGTCATGAGATTCAGATTTTAAATCTTCATCTTTAGATGATCCAAGACCAATTACCCTAGCCCCTCTTGCTTTTACCTCTTCGACATTACTTAAAGTTTTATCATGACTATTACCTGGAGGTACAACTGCAACTACTGGTACTCCATCATCGATAAGTGCTAAAGGTCCATGTTTCAGTTCTCCTGAAGCATAACCTTCCCCATGAATATATGTTATTTCCTTAAGCTTCAATGCACCCTCCATTGCTGTCGGATAAGCAAACCCTCTTCCAATAAAGAAGAAGTCTGGTGCATCCTTGTACTTTTCAGCAATATCTTTAATGATATCTTCTTTTTTAAGTGCAGATTCCATATAATCGGGAATATTATTTAATTTTTCAAGAAGCTCCTCTTTTCCACTCATAAAAATAGCAATGAGATAAACACATGCTAATTGACTTATATAAGTTTTTGTTGCTGCAACTCCAATTTCTGGACCTGCCCTTGTGTATATAACATAATCTGCTTCTCTTGTTACTGTACTTCCAAGTACGTTGACAATAGCGAGGCTTTTTGATTTATGATTAACAAGTCTTAAAGCCCTAAGGGTATCTGCAGTTTCTCCAGACTGAGTTATAACTATTATAAGAGTATTTTCACCAATAGTATTGGCAGAATATTCAAATTCAGATGCCAAGATAACATCAGTAGGAATTCCGGCGAGGTTCTCAAATAAATATTTGCCTATCATAGAAGCATGATACGAAGTTCCACATGCAACAAAACAAATTCGGTTAAATTGTGGAAAACTCTGAACTATCTCTTTAATTTCTGGCGCTTCAAGTAGAGTGTTTTTAACAGCTTCCGGCTGTTCATGTATTTCTTTCAACATGAAGTGATTGTAACCCCCTTTTTCAGCCATATCTGGAGTCCAATCAATGACAAAAATTTCTTTTTGAGTGATATTATCATCAGCATCCTTTATAGTAATGCCCTCATCAGTTAAAATAACCATTTCATTATCTTCAAGATAAATAACCTTATTTGTATGTTGTAATATTGCAGGAGCATCAGATGCTATGAAAAATTCGGTTTCGCCCTTACCTACTATTAATGGGCTTTCTTTTCTTACCCCAACAACCTTATTTGGTTCATAGCGAGATATAGCCGCGATTGCATAAGAACCTTGGAGATCGTTTACTGCAAGCCTTATTGCATCTTCAAATTTATTTCCATCATCTACATATTTTTCTATAAGGTGCGGGATAATTTCAGTATCAGTTTCTGATTTAAATATATGTCCTTCTTCTTCAAGCTGATTTTTTAATTCTTTATAGTTTTCTATTATTCCATTATGTACAACTGCTATTGTATCTTTACAATCTGTATGAGGATGAGCATTTTCTTTTGTTGGAAGACCGTGTGTGGCCCATCTAACATGCGCTATTCCCATTTGCCCCGGTAAATCTGTTAGACTTAAAGTTTCCTGAACTTCATCAATTTTACCTTTATCTTTCTTGATTTTTATTGCACTTCCAGAAGTTGCAATACCTACTGAATCATAACCTCTATATTCTAATCGCTTTACGCATTCTAAAAGTACAGGAGCAGCTTTTTTATTATCTAATATACATCCAATTATTCCACACATAGTACAACCATTATGTCCATTTTATTTATATATCAAAAGCATAAATTTTATTTTATAAGTATTATTAAATTAGTATCTCATGAAACTAATATCTTGTTCCATTTATCCTTTTAATTATTTAAACCTTATATTATATTAAATTTTAATATCTAATAATATTTTTGTGCTAATTTATATTAAGTATATCCCACAAATTAATAAATTATTAGATCTACTAAATTCATGACTCAGTCATCACACTTAAATCCTAACACCTCATTATAACCATCGAATTCTGTAAATCTAAATATCTAGATCAGTATTTATGACATTTAATCATTTCAAATATTTCCTCATTATTTTATACTTTATATGTTTTAATAAGTCATACAGAGAATTATAACAATTAATAGACCTATAAATCCCTATAGCGGAATATTCATCTAAATAAAGCAAATTATTATTCTGATTTATACTGATTAATATTAAAGGAGGATATCTTAATTACATTCAATATAGATTGAGAAAAGCTTAATAAATAAAATAAACTACTTTAAAGATATGCTTTTATGATTTTAAAAATCTAAATAGCTTAAATAATATTCAAACTAATAAATGTATAATAATGAAATTTTAATAAAAAAATTAATAAGTACAGAGTGTGACTTATGAATATAACTTTATAACTAAATTTTTATATTAAATATTATCCAGGTGATTAAATGAAATATGATGCTGAAGTTAAAATAAGCCTTAAGAAAGGCATGCTAAATCCTGAAGCTTCAACAATTCAAAGAGCACTTGCGCTTTTAGGATATGAAGTTGAAGGTACTGATACCATTGAAATAATTAAATTTACAATTGATGAAGCAGATGAAAAGTTGGCCCGAGAAGAAGTAGATGATATGTGCCAAAGACTTCTGTGTAATCCAGTAATCCATGATTATGAAATTAAAATAACCCTAAAATAATATAATTAAAGAGGAATATTCATGAAAGTAGGAATTATACGTTTTCCTGGTTCCAACTGCGATAGGGATGTTTTTCATGCCCTTGAACTTGCAGGAGGCGAACCTGAATATATCTGGTGGAGCCAGAAAGATCTAACTAACTGTGATGCTATTGTAATTCCTGGTGGTTTTTCTTATGGAGATTATTTGAGAGCTGGAGCAATAGCCAGTATAACTCCTGTTATTGAAGGAATAAAGGAATTAGTAAAGGAAGAAAGACCAGTTCTTGGAATTTGTAACGGTGCTCAAATACTAGGAGAAGTAGGTCTAGTACCCGGTGTATTTACAAACAATAAAAACGCCAAATTTATCTGTAAAAGTGCAGAAATGGAAGTTGTAACTACAAGAACTCCATTTACAAGCATTTATAAAAAAGGTGAAATAATAAAAATGCCAATAGCTCATGCTGAAGGCAGATATTATAGTGAAGAAATAGAAAAACTTCACGATCAGGATCAAATTGTACTTAAGTTTAAAGGAGAAAACCCGAATGGTTCAATAGAAGCCATAACTGGAGTTTGTGATGAAACAGGACTTATATGTGCTGTAATGCCACATCCAGAAAGAGCTTCAGAGTCAGTTTTAGGTTCTGATGACGGTCTAAAATTTTTTAAAGGAATAGTAAACTTTAAGTCCTAAGTTAGACCAAATAATTTAATTAAACTATATTTAACTTTAATTTAATTTTTTTTATAAATAAAATGGTGAATACATGGTAGTTTATTTAGTAGGCGCAGGGCCTGGAGATCCAGAATTAATCACTTTAAAAGCTATTAATGCACTGAAAAAAGCAGACGTAGTTTTATATGATAAACTTGCTAACGAAGAGATATTAAAATATGCAGAAAACGCTAAACTTATCTATGTTGGAAAACAAGCCGGACATCATTCCAAAACTCAGAATGAAATAAATGAGATACTGGTTAAGGAAGCAAAAGAAAATGAAGTTGTAGTCAGACTTAAAGGTGGAGATCCATTTGTGTTTGGAAGGGGAGGCGAAGAAATGCTTGCCCTCACTAAAGAAGGACTACAATTTAAATCTATTCCCGGAGTAACTTCTGCAGTTGGCGCTCCAACAACAATAGGACTTCCAGTCACCCATAGAGGTGTTGCAACCTCAGTTACATTTGTTACAGGTCATGAGGACCCTACTAAAGATTCAAAGCAAGTGAAATGGGATTTTAAAGCTGATACCATTGTAATTCTTATGGGTATAGGAAATTTAGCAGAAAATACTGCCGAAATAATGAAATACAAAGACCCTAAAACTCCAGTATGCATAATTGAAAACGGTACTATGGAAAACCAGAGAATAGTATCTGGCACTCTTGAAAACATAACTGAAAAAGATATTAATCCTCCCGCTCTAGTAGTTATAGGACATGTTGTAGATGTATTTAAAGAAATAAACGGTATTAAAGAATAAGAGGTTTAACCATGAGCAGCTTAAAAGGTAAAAAAATTGTGATAACTAGACCTGCTGAAAGAGCTAAAGATTCTGTTGAAATAGTTAAATCTTATGGAGCAATTCCTATTGTAACTCCTACAATAGAACTTAAAGATTCAAAGCCAGAAGAAATGATTAAGCTTTGTAATATACTTAATGAGCTTGATTGGCTAGTATTTACATCTCCACGAGCCATTGAATCCTTTTTTAAATATTGTAATCTGGAAAAAGCTCCTGATTTAAAAGTTGCTGTTATTGGACCAAAAACCGCCGAACCACTGGAAAAATATGGGGTTAAACCAGATTTAATTCCTAAAAATTACACTGCAGAAGGATTACTTGAAGCATTTGAACAATTTAATGTTGAAGGAATGAAAGTAGGACTTCCAAGAACTATGGTAGCTAGATATACACTTCCCCATGGTCTTCAAGCCAGGGGTGCAGAAGTTATTCTTGCAGATGCATATAAATCAGAAATGCCAGATGATAAATCTAAAATTTATGAGCTTATTGACAGCATATTAAATAGAGATATTGATATTATAATGTTTACAAGCCCCTTAACAGTAAAAAATCTTATTAAGATCGCTAAACAACAGGGAAAAGAAGAAATCGTAGATATACTTAGAAATAAAGAAGTTACTGTTGCTGCAATAGGTCCAATAACTAAAAAAGTTCTTGATGCTCATGAAATTGAACCCATTATGCCTGAAGTATACACTTTTAAGGACATGCTGGACAAATTAGTAGATATAATGAATGATTAGAGGTTTATATTTATGAAAACAATAATATGGCCTGTTTATATTGATTCTGAAAAGACTAAAAGCGAAGGACGTCGTATTTCTAGGGAAAATGCAGTTCCTTTTCCAAAGTTAAGAGAAATTTCAAATGCTGCAAAAAAATTGCAACTTAACCCTGAAATTGAAAATGATAAGTCTTATTCACGTTCATGGTGGGAAAACTCAGGAAGAGTTTCTGTAGATAAAAATATACCCAAAAGAGAACTTCTAATAAAAATAAGCAACATGATAAAAGGAATGAGATCATAATACTAACTAAAATAATTTAAGATATCAATGATTTCATTGGAGAAAATTAATGGAAACTGCAAATTACGAATTAATGAAAAAAGCATATTCTAAAGCACATGATATGGTTAAAAACTCCGAAGACGTTAAAATATATAGCCATATTGACTGTGATGGAATAACTGCAGGTTCATTACTCTCATTAATGTTAGATGAATTTGAAAAAGATCATGAAGTTGAATTTATAAATTTAGATAAAATTGATGGACTCGAACTTGAAAATGAACTTACCATATTTTCTGACCTTGGATCAGGCCAAAATATAGATAAATTAGGTAATTCTTCATCAAAAATACTTATTTTAGATCATCACCCTCCATTAAGACCTCAAGTTTATGATAATCACGTTTCTGGTGAATTTTTAGAGATAAATCCACATTACTATAAATTAGATGGTTCTCAGGAAGTTTCTGGAGGGGGGATGTCATACTTACTTGCAAGAACATTTGGATTTTATGATTTAAGCTGGTTAGGTATCCTAAGTGCTGTAGGTGACATGCAAAATAGTCTAAATGGGAAATTAGTAGGACTAAATAGAAACATTCTTTCTGATAGCGTTCAGCATAAACTTGTTTCATCTGGAAATGACCTTTCTATTTATGGAAGACAAACACGACCCATATTTGTCGCACTTTCATATTTTGGAGATGTTAATCTCCCAATAACAAATAATCGTAATGAATGTATTCATATGCTTAAAGAGCTTGGAATTCCAACTAAAAAGGGGAAAAAAGCCCGTACTTTATCTGATCTAAATCAAGAAGAGAAAGGCAAAATATTTTCAGAACTTGTGAAAATGCTGAGCCGTGAAGTACCTAAAAGATACATAAAACATGTCCCCAAACTCATTGCTGGAGAATACTATGATTTTTTAGACGAAAAGAAATATTCTCCTCTTAGAGATGCCAGTGAATTTTCAACTGCAGTTAATGCATGCAGTCGGCATAACCATCCAGAAATAGCCTTCAATGTATTAAAAGGAGATAGAGGATCCTATTTAGATGAAATGGAATATCTAACTAAAGAACATAGAATATATCTTGCTAAAAAAATGGATTGGGTTCGCGAAGAGGATAGAATTACTCAGCTTCAAAATTTACAGTATTTTGAAGGCAGTGAAATTAAAAGCGAAGTTATAGGGACAGTTGCAGGAATGATTTTAAGTTATGGTGACTGGAGAAAACCAATTATTGGATTTACACCAGTTGCTGATGGTGAAGGAATGAAACTTTCCCTTCGATGTTCACGTCTTTTAGCTTATGAAGGCATACATTTTGGAAATATAATTAGAAAAGTAGCTGGAAAATTCGGAGGAAATGGTGGAGGGCACTCAGTTGCATGTGGTGCTTACATACCTGAAGATAAAATGGAGAAATTCCTCGTAACCCTTGACGAATATTTACATGGGAAAATACTAACTTAATTCATTTTAATTATGGAGCATATAAATGAAATTTTTTAAAAAAAAAGGAGAACTTACAAGATTTCAGATTCTAGCAGAGATTGCTAAAAATCAACCCCACTTACGGCAAAAGGACATTGCTGAAAAACTTGGAATAACAATTCAGGCAGTTTCTGAAAACATAAAAAGCTTAACAGATGAGGGATTTGTAGAAATCAGAGAAGATCAAGTAAGATATCATATAACCAAAAGAGGAATTGAAAAAATTAAAAAAGAGGCTGTTGATCTTAGAAAATACGCTGATGAAGTTGTAGAAACAATGAATACTTACAAGTCTATATGGCCAGCTATTGCAGGAACGGAACTTAAAGTTGGCGATAAAGTAGGGCTCAAAATGGAAAATGGTACTCTTTATGCAATTAAAGAAAAATCTTCAGCAACTGCAGAAGTACTCCAGGATGCTCAAGAAGGTGAAGATGTTGCATTAAGCAGATTAAAAGGCACTATTGATCTAAAAAGTGGTAATGTTACAATAATAAGGCTCCCCACAATAAGTAAAGGGGGTTCTAGATATTGCAATTTAGAAAAAATCCAAGAAATATACAAAACAGGATATGATCGTATAGGAGTAATGGGAACTATTTCAAAGGCAGTTACTGATAAATTAATGATTTCTCCAGATTTTGAATTTGCTACACCCCATGCCACTGTTGCTGCTGCAAAAAGAGGTTTAAATGTTTTAGTTTTCGCAGTAGGTAAAATGACTGGCAGTATTACAAGAAAACTTGATGAAGAAGGAATTTATTATACTATTGAAGATGTACAATGATTATTAAATTTAAAATATTCTTTAAATATTAATAATGGGTAAAAATTTATTATATAATTAAATTAAAAATTTAATATGGATTGTTTAATATTTTATATCATATTAAGAATACTTATTCTAACGCTTATTTTAATAATAATTTTTAAAAGATGTGTTTAACACTATTAAGAACTTTTTATAAAAATCTTAATCCCGAATAATTTAATTTAGCAACTAAAGTATTTTCGATACTTGTATCTGGTGTTTCAGATATGGCAAATGCAGTATTCCCAAGCATTGCCATTGAAGCCCCCCATGTTTCTTCTTCCAATATTTTTACTGTTTCTAAAACATCATTACTCATAAGTTCTGTTTTTTCAGCAAATTTTAGAGATAATTTCATGAAATTTTGAGGTTCTGGCTTTTTTATGAGTTTTAAAAGTAAATCTCTTCCAATAGAATTAATTCTTTCTTTATGAACACTGTCTTCAATAATATCTGATGTTTTAATCTCTCCAAAAGTTTTTGAAATAACATAAAGTTCTGGAGATTCTTTTAATATCAATCTATCTGTTACTCCGATTCCAGGTGCACCTTCTTTAAGTCTTAAAACCATTCCTCCAGATATTTCACCTATAACATCACCTAAACCACTACTCATTTCTAATTCAGCTAAATGGGCAATTTGAGCTGCTTTATTAAAAGTTAATGGTAACTTAAAAATATTTGAAATTGCAAGTATAGCACCTAATGCAAATGCTGCAGAAGTACCAAAACCTGCCCCAATTGGCACTTCAACTTTATGATTGATGTTTATTTTTTCAAAATCTAAATTATAGTTCCTTTCAATGATTTCAATAACTTTTTCAGTAATAGTAATGTTTTTAGGATCCTCTCTTCCATTTACTTTGATATTAATTCCATTTCCATTTCCTAATTTTACCTCAGTAATAACTCCCTTGTCCATAACAACTCCCGCACCTCTAGAGCCTTTTTTAAGAGGATCATTGCTATCTACTATCTCAAAAAAGCCAGTAATATGAGAAGGAACAAATACAGAACAGTTCATTTTTATACCTCAATAAGAAAAATTTTAAATCATAAATTGAATATCACTATATTTATTATAACATCTATTAATAAAAGATTAATTGTTAAAAATTAAACTTTAGTTAAATTTTAAGGTATTAACTTATTATTTAATGATTATTGAGGAGGGAACTTTATAAATAAACGAATAGACCTTCATATGCACAGTATATTCAGCGATGGAGAGCTTTTACCTTCAGAAATGGCGAGAAGAGCCTGTGTATTCAATCATGAAGCAATTGCAATAACTGATCACGTTGATGCGTCTAACATGGATTGCATTAGACGAATTAAAAACGTTATACATGATATAAAAGAAAATTGGAATATAGAAGTTATTCCTGGTGCTGAAATAACCCATGCACCTGCAGAAATTATAGGAAAACTTGCAAATAATGCTCGAAAACTTGGAGCAGAAATTGTAGTTGTCCATGGAGAAACGCTTGCAGAGCCAGTTATTGAAGGAACAAACTGGGCTGCTGTAAACTGTCCAGAGGTAGATATATTAGCGCATCCCGGACTTATAACACATGAAGAAGCAGAACTTGCTAAAGAAAACAATATTGCTCTTGAAATAAGTGCAAGAAAAGGCCATAGTCTTTCAAATGGTCACGTAGCTAAAGTTGCACTTGAAGTAGGTGCTAATCTGGTTTTAGATACTGACACTCACTCTCCAGATGATATAATATCTTATGAAACTGCTTATAGATTAGCTTTAGGTGCAGGGATACCCAAAAAATATATTTCATCTATATTAAGAGATAATCCACTTGAAATTTTACAAAATAAAGATTTAATTTAATTATTTTTTATCGTGGAATAGATGTGCTGCTTTCGATATATTCTCCCTATATCCAAGTAGTACAGCAGTATCTTCAGCATTAAATATAATGTTTTTATCCGGATTTGACAAAATTTCATTTTCCTGTGAGTTTCTAAATATTACAAGCACATTAACATCATATTTACTCTCAAGTTCGCTCTCTAAGATAGATTTTCCTTCAATTATAGAATTTTTTTTAACTTGGAATAAACTCATTTCTACATCAGATGGACATCTATTTAAACTGCAAAGAGATGCTCCATCCATAGCAAGTTCACGAAACATCTCATAATTATCATCACGGATTTTAGATGTAAATTCATAGATTTCTTCTGAAGATATAAGATATTTAGCCAGAACTCTACTAAATATTTCTACTGAAGTTTCAAATTCTTCAGGAATTACTTCATCAGCCCCTAAATTATATAATTCTTCCATATTTTGAATATAACGAGTCCTTACAATAATATATACCCCTTCATTTAATTCTTTAGCTGCTAATATTATCCTTTGAGTTGCAAATGGATCAGAGATTGCCACTACAAGAACCCTTGCATTTTCTATATTTACATGATGAAGTAATGTTTCATGAGTTGCATCACCATAATAAATTGATTCCCCTTTCTTTTTTTCATTTCTTACAACTTCAGGATTTATTTCAATGACTAGATAAGGAATATCTGCAGTTTTCGCTGCTTTAGCTACATTTCTACCATTTACACCATATCCCGCTATAATAACATGATCTTCAATGTCTATTTTTTCTGATATTCGCATTGAATAAGAACCCGCCTTAAATTTCTCAGATACTGGTAATTTTGATAAAATCCTAAGAATAAATGGAGATGAATTCAAGATAAACGGAGTCATTGCCATTGTTAACACTGAAAGACTTATGAAAAATTGGTAAGCCGCATTAGAAAGTAGATTGTACTGAATACCAGTTCCAGCTAATATAAAAGAAAATTCGCCAATTTGACTGAGTATGAGTCCAACTAAAACAATAATGCGGAATGAAAATCCTAAAATAGCAGTTACTAAACTTGCAATCAATGATTTAAGAACTAATACTCCTATAACTATTAAAATAATTAAAAAGAAATATTGGAAAAAGAAATCAATATTAAACAACATCCCAATAGAGATAAAAAAGAAGCTTATGAAAACATCTCTAAAAGGAAGAATACTGCCTAATGCCTGTTTGCTGTATTCTGTATTAGATATTATTAGGCCTGCTAAAAATGCCCCTAAAGCCGGAGAAACTCCTATCAAAGTAGTTAACCATGTTATTGACAAACAAATAGCAATAATACTCAAAATAAATAATTCACGGTTTTGTAAACGAGCAATATAATATAAAGCCCATGGAATAATCCATTTTGTTCCAACTATAATAAAAGATATAATTCCAATTATCTCAAGAATAAAAATAAATGCATTACCCTCTATGTTTCCTGAAGCACCTGCAAGTAGTGGTGCAAATAAAATCATAGGTATAACTGCAATATCCTGAAAAATAAGGATACCAAAAGCAGTGTATCCATAGGGACTATCTATTTCATCATTATCTTGAAGAATCTTAAGTACAATTGCTGTGCTGCTTAAAGAAATAAGAAATCCTATAAATATGGATTCAATGATACTTAAACCTAAAAAATAAGTTATAGTAAATACTGCTATAAAAGTTAAAGCAATTTGCAGTGAACCTCCTAATAGAACTGATCTTTTAAGCTGTGAAAATTTATCCAGTGAAAATTCAATACCAATGGTAAATAATAGAAAAATAACACCTATTTCAGCTAAAAGCTGAACCTCACTTACAGCACTGATCAGTCCAAGTCCTCCAGGACCTGCAAGTATTCCTGTTATAAAGAACCCTACAATTGTTGGAACTCTGATTCGCTGGAAAAAATAGAGTACAAATACCGATAATACAAAAATAATAGCAATATCTTTTAATAAAGTTATCTCCATATTATCATTCCATTAATCAGTTAATTAAACCCACACTTAATAAACATATTTATTTTAGTCATTATAAGATAAATTAAATTAACTTATTAGTTACAATTCCATCTATACCCATTTTAGCAAACTTATTAAATATTTCTTCTTCATCTATAGCCCACGGATAAATAGTTAAGGCATATTTTTTGGCATTTTTAACAAGTTCTTGTGTCATATATTTATAACTTGGAAAAATAACATTTGCATTTACATCAGAAGCTAATCTCCCCACATTTAAAGGTTCTCCAACAAAAATAATGCCTGCATTTATGTCTAATGATGAACTTCTAACATTTTTAACAGTTTTATGGTAAAAAGATGTTAATATAGTATTTTCTAAATCAAATTCTTCTATTTTTTTAATTATACTTCCTTCAGTTCCAGGTTCTTTAATTTCTACAATTAGATTTATTTTGTTTTTTACAAGTTTGATGACTTCTTCCAGTGTTGGAATTCTTTCCCCTAATCCAGCATCAAATTTTTTAAGTTCTTCTAATGTAAAATTCTTAACTAACCCTTTTCCATTTGTTGTTCGTAATATATCAGCATCATGCATAATAACAAGTTCTTTATCTTTAGTTATACGTACATCAGTTTCAACAAAATCTGCACCCATTTCAATTGCCTTTTTATACGCCCTTAAAGTATTTTCTGGTTCAAAATAGGATGCTCCCCTATGTGCTATAATTTCCATAGTTAATTCCCCATATTTATTATGTTTAAAGCAATAGAAGTTATTTTTTTTATTCTGATAATCTGTAATTTAACTAGCCAATATGTAATTTTAAGCTATTTTAACCACTTAAATTAAAATTAAGTGCTCATGATTCTTTATTTTTATATAGTTTGATTTTTAATCAATATGCTAAATATAAAAATATAATAATAACTTTAAAAATAAATAATAAAAAAGTAAGGGGTTGTTAAGCAATGAACGATAAATTAACAGGGATTATTTATATAGTAATTGCACTTTTGATAATTGTAGTCTATTTTGCTGCTCAATGGTTCTTTGTTTACTTAATATGGACAATAGCTATAATACTATTAATTCTAGGGATTTATTTGCTTGTATTAAAAAAATAAGATTATTTTTAAAGATAGATTTTAATAATTATTTCTTATTTTACTTTATATTCAAGAATTAGGTCTTTTCCCAGTGAATAGTTTCTAATTAACTCTAGCTTAATCGAATTTTGCATTTTATCAATTCCTTCACCATCGACCAGTGTTTTTGAATCCATTCCACCAACAATCATTGGCGCTACACATACCCTAACTTCATCAACAAGACCATTTTCAAGCATTGAATAATTTAAAGTTGATCCACCCTCCAGCATAAGTACATTTATTCCCATTTCTTTCAATTTCCTCATCAGCAATTTAAGATTAACCCTATCTTTTCCACATTTTAAAACAATTGCTTTTTTTTCTAACTGTCTAATTTTTTCTAAATCAGCATTTTCAGTTGTTGCAATTATTGTAGGTGCATCACTGTTTAATATTCTGAAATTAAGCGGAGTTCTAGATTTACTATCAATTACTACTCTTATAGGATTATCTTCCTTTTGAGCATCTATCTTATGCACAGTTAATCTTGGATCATCTACAAGTAGAGTGTTTATGCCAACCATTATTGCATCCACTTCTTTTCGAATCTCATGAACTCTTATTAAGTCTTCTTTCCCTGAAATTTCTGAACTACCTGTTTTTGTGGCGATTTTACCATCTAAAGTCATTGCAGCATTCAATATTACATAGGGCCTCATGTTATCACATGATAATAATAAAAATAAAAATTAATAGTTATTGTCCGCCGTTAAAAAAGTTCATAATCTGTTGAATTTGCTGTAAAACAGAGTTAATACTATTCAAGATACTCTGGATTGGATCTAGAGTTTGTTCAACTTCTTGAGCTGTCTGATTTGCCATCTCAGATGCATTATTAAGCGCTTCTTGAGATGTATCAGTAATATTCTGTATAGTATCTATTGGAGCTGCGTTTACAGACTGAATTCCTAATACAACTATAATAAATAATGCCAATGTATAAAAGATTTTTTTATTCATTTTATTTCACCAATGATCTCTAATTTTTATATAAATGATTGAATATTATAAATATTTGATATATTCAATTATATTAAGTGTTTTCTTTTAAATTTATTAAGAGGCGAAAAAATGAGTGAAGATCGTTACAAAAAAGGAATGGAAATGCTCAAGATAATGAATCCAGATTCATATAAACAATTGGCTGATACATTAGAAGATATTGCTCCTGATTTAGCACGTTTTGTTGCTGAATTTCCTTATGGAGATGTATACACACGTCAAGGTTTAGATTTAAAAACAAGGGAACTTATAACTGTTGCAGCAATCACTGCTCTTGGAACTGCCCCATTACAACTTAAAAGTCACATTAAAGGTGCTTTAAATGTTGGATGTACTCAAAAAGAAATTGTGGAAGTTTTAATACAGATGGCAGTTTATGCAGGTTTTCCAGCAGCTTTAAATGGTATATATGCTGCAAAGGAAGTTTTTGATGAATTAGATGAAAAGTAAAATGATACTTTTTTAATTAAAAGAATTTTTAGCACACAAAATTTTATTTTGAGCGATGATTTTTGATCAATCCGCTCAAAAATTCTATAGAATTTTTGATACCTCACATGAAATGTTTAAATGCTTTTAAAAAAGTTGCTGCAAAGGAAGTTTTTGAAGAAGTAAATAAAAAATAAATAAAATTAGATATTATAAACTTTTTTTGCATTTTTTTCTGTCTTTTTATCTACACTCAAAGGAGACATTGACTTAATTTCTGCAATTTTTTTGACAGTTTCTTCTACAAAAGATGGTTCATTCTTTTGGCCTTTAAATGGTGAAAGATAAGGGCTATCAGTTTCAGTAAGGATATTTCTGATTGGTGTTTCTTGGACAAGTTCATTATGATAATCGGAATAACAAATTATAGTTGAATAAGAGACATAATATCCTTCTTCTACGATTTTATTCATTGTTTCTAAATCACCACCATAACAATGAAATATAACATCTATATCCTTTGAATATTTCTTCATTAATTCAAATGATTTAGATTCAGCGTCTCTTGCATGAATTAATATTGGCATTTCATACTCATTAGCCATGTCTATAAATAACCTGAATACCTTTATTTGCCTATTTCGTGCTTCATTATCTTTAACATGGTAAAAATCAAGTCCTGTTTCCCCAACTGCAACTGCCTTGTCTATATTTTCATGTATTTCTTTAAAAGCCTGATCAATTGCTGAAAAATCAGCTTTAGATGCATCTACGGGATGAAATCCAAGAGTTCCATATAAAAACCCTTTATAATCATCGACTAGTTTTAATGTTCTTCTATTTCCACCCAATGTGGCTCCAGAATTAACTATTGCACTTAATTTGTTCTTAGCTTTATCTATTACTTCTTTTCTATTCTTGTTAAAATCTTTAAAATCAACATGACAATGTGAATCAATCATAAAATTACCTCAAAAATCTTTGATTTTTGTGGCCCTCGAAATTCATAGAATTTCAGGGCATCGAAATCTCTGATTTCGAATGTTCGGAAAATACTAGCTAACGAAAAATGAAATTTTTCGTGCCATCGAAACCAAGGTTTCTTGGCCCCAAACGCTATCAAAAACGAAGTTTTTGATGCATCGAAAATCAAAGATTTTCGAAGGCTTCGCGTTTGAGGGCTCCAAAAATTCCCTCAAAATTCGTAGAATTTTGGGGCAGAAAAAATCTTTTATTTTTTCATGCTTTGAATTTTTGAGAGATTTTCCTCAACCTCAAAATAAATTGAAAATATTATACAAATAAAAATGGAATTTTAAATTCCGAAACGCCTTTCTCTTTCTTGATATGACCTTAATGCCCTTAAAAAGTCAACTTTTCTAAGTTCAGGCCATAAACTATCACAGAAGTAAAGTTCTGAATAAGAAGACTGCCATAATAAGAACCCACTTAACCTTTCTTCACCACTTGTTCTTATTATAAGGTTTGGATCGGCTAAACCTGCAGTATATAAGTTTTCATTTACTAATTCTTCATTTATATCCTCAAGATCTATCTTTCCTTCTTTAAAATCTACTGATATCTTTTTAATAGCATCTAATATTTCCATACGCCCATCATAACCAATTGCAATATTTACCAGTCTTTTATCATAGGAGGAGGTAGATTCTTCTGCAATATTTATAGCTTCCCTTACATTGTCTGGAAGTAAATCTAATTGGCCTACCGCCTTTACTCTAACCTTATTTTTATGAATTTTACGATTTTTAGCAATTCCTTCAAATTCCTTTTGGAAAAGAAGCATTAAACCCTTAACCTCTTCAGGAGGCCTTTTGAAATTCTCGGTAGAAAATGCATATGCAGTTACAATTTCTATTCCCTGTTCAATTGACCAGTCCAAAACTTTTTCAAGAGTGGTTACTCCTCTTTTGTGGCCTTCTATTGCCTTCATATTTCCCATTAATTTTGAATAACGCCTATTACCATCCATAATGATAGCTATGTGTTTTGGCATGTTCTCAGTCTTGAGATTTCGTGAGATATACCATTCGTAAACTTTATAAAGTGGTTTTAGTATTTCCATGTTCGCTCCTACTCTTTAGTCTTGCTAGATAATATGAAAAGTCTAAAGCTCTTTTATATCCTTCAACGGTTTGCGATCGTGAAGTATCAATGAAAATTTGGTTGATTCCAAGTGTAACAGCACCGTAACTTTTAGCTGAACCCAAAAAAACAAGAGTTCTAAAGATCAAGTTTCCAGTTATTCCATCCGGTGCAATGATAAAATTTGCATTATCTTTTATTGCATCTTCTATTAATATAAAATAATGCTTTACAGAATATTTATTCTTTATGATCTCTGTTAGATTTATACCTTCTTCAATAGAATTATCAATTTTTAAGCTTCTACCCATATCATTGGCCCTTCCACCTGAAAGAATTCCAATTTTAGGCTCAATACCTAATTTTAACAAAAATTGAGCACCTAGTTCAACTATTTTTAACTTATCTTCTAAATTATCTCCTTCATCGATTCCAACAGGTGCAAAAAGGAATCTATTTTCTCCTAATTCTAAAAAAGAAGCCCTATATATATTGTTACCATATTTATCCCTTAAAACATTTAATATATTTGAAGCATTTAGTGAACCTCTAATAGCTGCATCTACTTTTTTATTTAAAAGCATACTTATTAATTCTTCTTCAGATTCAGTTAAAATAACTTCAAAGTCAACCATTTTCGAGGCATCTATTAAATTTTTATTTTCCCCAATACCTGCTGCAATTTTCATAACATTCTTCCAAATTTATTTATATAAGATCATATATCAAAATACTATTAATTATTCATATTATTGCCTCTTTTTTCAAAATATAAGATTTTAACAGGAAATATAAGATTAATTCATTTGATAAATGTTATTATTTATAAATCCAGAAATATTTAGATGTATGATGTCTATTATAATAAAATATTAATAATTAATATACAGGCAGAAATATTTATGCTACATATTTGTATTTAAGCATATCTAATTATTAAAATAAGAAATATACTTATATTAGTTCATACTCAATATTATATGGGCATAAGGGGGGACTTTAGCATTAACCATTATTTGAGTTAATTTTCTATCAGTAAACCTACTACTAAAATTTCACGAGATGTCTAAAACCTTATTTGGTGGTATTTTTTGTGAATTTAAAAAATGAAGTAGACAAAATTTATGGGGAAAATCCTGCAGATAAATTAGAAGAATTAAAAAGAATCTATGGAAAAAATAATAAAACTAAAGAATCGAAGACTCTCGAAGAAAATCAAACAAATACGCTAAAAGAATTAAAAAAGATTTACGAGAAGAGAAGTAAAATAAATAAACCTAATGGATATCTAGTCTGCAGAAGTTGTTTAGGATATTATAAATTAAAAAATGGAGAATCTTTAGGAGATTTTAAAGGATGCGAATGTGGAAATGATTTAGAATATCATGAAAATATAGATATTCTTAAAAATTCAAAAACTCCTAACTTAAATAATTTTAATTTGTCTTATAAAAAATCGGTTAATGATGACTATAAAGATTTATACTATGATGAATATGAAGATCTTAAACAAATGGTAGAACTAATAAGAGTTAAAGCAGAAAAACGCCGTGAATTTCTAGAAAAACTACATCAAAATGTTAAAAAGCAGGAAAAGCTACTAGATAGTATTAAACAAGAGAAAATAATGGATACTAAGGATAATAAATGGTCATTATGGAATATAATGGAAGAAAAAAATATTAAAAATGATATTAACAACCAAAAAATGATTATAGACGATGTTATAGAACAGGAAAAACATTTAATTTCATATATAAAAGATAAGCGCGAAACTAAACAAACTAGTTTTAATAATATCTATTCATATAGTAAATTAGGTATTGTAGCATTTATGATTGCCCTTTTAAGTATTATTGCCATTTACGCGCTAAAATAAAAAAAGTAAAATTATTTAATTATTTTTAATGCTGAATCTACCGATTCCATTGTTTTTTCAATATCTTCTTTACTATGCATTAAAGATAAGAAACAACATTCGAACTGTGAAGGTGGGATAAAGACACCTCTTTTGAGCAGCTCATGGAAATAGCTATTGAATCTTTCTGTATCTGCAGACTTAGCACTGCTGTAGTCTAAAACTTCATCTCCCGTAAAGTAAATCTGGAACATAGAACTCAAACCTACAACATTAAAGTTTAGACCATTATCTTCGACTATTTCCCTTAATCCCTTTCTCAAGATATCTCCATTTTTATCCTGCTCGTTGTAAAAGCTACTATCTAATTGACTTAACATTGCAAGTCCTGCTGTAACAGATACAGGATTTCCGTTAAATGTTCCTGCCTGATATACACTTCCGGAAGGTGCAATCATTTCCATAAGTTCCTTTTTACCTGCTAAAGCACCCATAGGGAATCCCCCACCCAATATTTTCCCAAGGGTTATAAGATCTGGAGTAACACCAAAATATTCCTGTGCTCCGCCTTCTGCAATTCTAAATCCAGTAATTACTTCGTCAAATATTAAAATAATATTATTTTCAGATGTTATTTTTCTTAAAAATTGTAAATAACCTTCTTTAGGTAAGATACATCCTATATTACCCATTATTGGCTCTACAATTATAGCTGCAATTTCATTTCCTTCTTTACCAATGAGACTTATTAAAGCTTCTTCGTCATTAAAAGGAACTAAAATTGTATTCTTTGTGGTTTCTTCAGGAACACCGGGCGAATCAGGTAATCCGACCGCTCCAGAACCTGATTTTACAAGAACATAATCATGTGCACCGTGATAAGATCCTTCAAATTTGATTATTTTCTTTTTACCTGTTGCTGCCCTTGCAAGTCTTATTGCGCTCATTGTTGCTTCAGTACCAGAATTAACAAATCGCACCATTTCAGCACATGGCATTTTATTTATAACAAGCTTTGCAAGTTCTATTTCTTTTTCTGTTGGTACACCAAAAGCAGTTCCCAGATCTAATTGATCTTTTACTTTCTGCATGATTTTATCGTTAGCATGGCCAAGAACAAGGGGTCCATATGCGAGACAGTAATCTATATATTCATTTTCATCAACATCATATATTTTTGAACCCATAGCATACTTTGCAAAGAACGGGTATGGTTTATAAGCTCTAACTGGCGAATCTACTCCTCCAGGGAGATAATTTTTGGCATCATTAAATAATTCTTCTGATCTCATCATTTAGCTCCTTAAATAACACTTCTATTTTTTTATATAACATATGAATAAGTACAAAAACTATATTTCTAAATTTAGTCAATTTTTTTGGCAAGACCAATTATTGAATTTGCAGCTGCAACTGCAACAGGGGTTCCACCTTTAGGTCCTTCAGTTATAATATAAGGAATACTTGTGTTTTTAAGTGTTTCTTTTGATTCAGCTGCCCCTACAAAACCTACAGGGACACCGATAATAGAACTTATTTCCATTCCTTCATTTTCAACTAAATTAATTGCTTCAAAAAGCGCTGTTGGTGCGTTCCCTACCACTAAAATTCCATTGAATCCTTTCTCGTAAGCTATGCGCACTGCTGCTGCTGCACGTGTTATCTGTTCATCTTTAGCAATCTTTATGGCTTTTTTATCACTTATATAACAAATTACATTACCATCGTACTTGTTTATCCCTGCTTTAACCATATTTATATCTGTTAAAATATTTTTTTTATTTTTAACAGCGTTTATGCTTTCATTTACAAAATCAGGAGAAATTTTAGTTATGTCTGCATATTCAGGGTCTGCTGTTGAATGTACAATTCTTTCAACAATTGATTTTTCTTCTTCAGTTAATCCTTTTATTTTATCCCTAATTAATGATCTGACTATTTCTCTACTTTTATTTGCAATATTATAGCCTTGCTTTGTTGATGCGCCCATAAAGGAACTATCTGTATAGTTTTGTTTACCCATATCCTTCACAACTTAGTGATTTTAATAATTTCTATTTAAAGTTAATATTAGATTGTTTATTTTATTAGACTAAAAAATTTAATTAAAATAAATATAAAAAGAAGTAAATTAGATTTTATTGAACTTATTTTGATATACTTTCCGGAGTATCAGTTTTCTTATTTACAGATTTTTGTTCTGATTTAACCAGAACTACATCTGTTCCTGCAAATTCATCAAGATATCTTACTTTAGAGTTACCAGTAGCATATCTTGCTAATACATCAATAATTAAAGGGAACCATAAAATTTTAGATATATTCCTTTTAAATGCAGTTTGATAATCCATTTTGCCACTATCTACAATGACTTTAATTTTTATGATGTTTTTTCCAATGGTGGTACTGTAATTACCTTCCAGGTATGTGAAATATCCTATAATTACCAGTGCAGCTAAAATAAACCAGTAATTTAAAATTCCATATATGCCTGCAATTGCAATTAAAGGATAACTAAGAGCACTTATTATCCACATTAAAAGCGTTAAAACAACAGCATCAATTAATAAGGCTAAGAACCTTTTCCCCCATAAACTCTCCATTATATACCCTCAAAATTTTTCTGAATTTTAGATTCAGGAAAAACCTTGTTTTCCTTCAACCTTTTAGTTATTTTATTACTCTTTATATTTTTTTGATATAAATATTTTTACAAAAAAATAATTTTTAAAAAATAATTCTAACAAACCCTAGGAACAGGGTCTGCGATTGGAGCTTCAAGGATTCTTTTTCCACCAAGCGAAGTTTCCATAATTACGAGCTTATCTTCTGTAACTTCACCGATTATTTGGGCTTCTTTTCCGTACTTAGTGTTTCTTAAAGCTTCCAGAATTTCTTCTGCTTTTTCTGCTTGAACACCCATTACTACTTTTCCTTCGTTAGCAACTTCAAATGGGTCGATTCCAAGCATTTCTGATGCTGCATGAACCTGAGGTTTTATAGGGATCTTATCCTCATATATCATCATTCCAACGCCAGATTTAGATGCAAGTTCGTTTAATGCATTTGCAATTCCTCCTCTAGTTGGATCTTTCATTGCTGTAACCCCACCAATTTCTAAAGCTTTTTCAGTCATTTCAACTACTGGAGCAACATCTGATTGTAAATCAGTTTCAAATCCAAATCCTTCACGATAGGACATAAGTGCGATTCCATGATCTCCAACACTACCCGATAAAATGATTTTATTTCCAACTTCAAGGCCTGCATCACGGGTAACTTGACCTTTTTTAGCAATTCCAATTCCGGTTGTTGAAATTACAATTTTATCAAGTTTACCTTGCTCCATAACCTTAGTATCTCCAGTTACAAGAGATACACCAGCTTCTGTACATGCTTCATCCATGGATTTAATTACCCTTTCAAATTCTTCGCTTGTAAATCCTTCACTTATAACCATTGCATTTGCAATTGCAAGGGGCTTTGCACCCATTACTGCTACATCATTTACAGTTCCAGTAATAGATATTCTTCCAATATCTCCACCAGGGAAGAATATTGGGTCAATAGTGTGAGCATCAGTACTGATTACAATTTCATAATCTTCAAGAGGAATTGTAGCCCCATCATCGAGTTCTGCGAGACCTATTCCGCCATTAACGTTTTTATTTTTTATATTGCTAAGAATAATATCTGATATTAGACTCTGCATCATTTCTCCGCCAGCGCCGTGTGCCATGCTGATTTTCATAAGTTCACCCTAGTTTTTATAGTTTAAATCTTTACTAATTTGATTAATTTTAGATAAAATTTACTTAAAAGCTTGTTTATATTAAATAAAATATTCAATAATTTAAAGTTAATTATTGGATAGCATAATAAAATATATATGGCTTGTTATATATTAAAAGTTAAAGAATATATTTAAAGGAGATTTAATTGAAATATTTAAATATGTTCAAATAAATATCCTAGAGTACCTAATTTAAGGATATCTATAAATAAGGTGTTCTTGAATTAATATATACTACTAACTATTCAAGATAGTGCTTTTTTGAGAATAATTTCTTAAATGTGGAATAATTTTAAATTCTATTTAAGTATATTCTTAATAACTAAAAATTAATCATATAAATATTATGAGGTGAAAAAATGGCAATTTGGCAAGGAGAATCATTAAGAAAACCTAGTGGAGGACGCGCTAAACTTAACAAGAACAAGAGGAAATCTGAACTTGGAAAAGGAGCAGCTGAAACTAAAATTGGAGACAGGAAAATCAAAAAAATCCGTACAAAAGGCGGTAACGATAAAATAAGACTTACAAATGACAACAAAATCAACGTCGTTAACCCTGAAACCAACAAAGTTGAAGCTGCAGAAATTTTAAGTGTTGTTGAAAATAGTGCTAACACTCACTTTGTACGTAGGAATATCATAACAAAAGGTGCTGTAGTCGAAACTAGTGCTGGAAGAGTTAAAGTGACTTCAAGACCTGGTCAAGACGGAGTTATAAACGGCGTATTAGTTGAATAAATCAATTAATACACTCTTTTCACTCAAAAATCTCTCAAAACCAAGTTAGCAAAACTAAAGTTATGCACACCAAAAATTCTACGAATTTTTGAGAGATTTTTGGTGTTTACAAAACAAAGTTTGTAGCTGGAAAAATTTTCAATTTTTCCATACTGTTAAAAATCTTATTTTTAACGCCATAAAATTAAAAATTTTGTAAGGTTTAATATATTCAATAATGGTGTATCTATTGGATCAAGAAATTAAAGAAAATGCTCAAAAGTTCCTTAAAGCCGTAAATAAAGAACTACCTGACGGTATGGAACTTGAATATGAAGGTTTCTTTAAAAGAGGTTTTTTTGTAACGAAGAAAAGATATGCTCTTATTGAAGATGAAACTATAGTTGTTAAGGGTTTAGAACTAGTAAGAAGAGACTGGGCCCCAATAACTAAAAATACTCAGCGTAAAGTCATCAATGCTATTTTAAAAGATGCTTCACCTGAAAAAGCAGTAAAAATTGTTAAAAGTGTAATTGAAGACATTAAAAAAGGTAATGTTAAGCTTGAGGATCTGGTTATTCATACTCAACTTACAAAAAATCCACATGAATATACACAAATGGCCCCCCATGTTCTTGCAGCAAAAAAATCTATAGAAAGGGGTAGAAATATAGGAAGAGGCTCAATTATAAGATATGTGGTTGTAAGAGGAAAAGAACCTATAAGTAAGCGTGCTGAACCTATAGAAGACGCAAAGCTTTCTAATTATGATCCTAATTATTATATAGAAAACCAAGTTTTACCTGCAGTTGGAAGAATAATTGAATCTTTTGGATATTCTGAACAAGATATTCTTCATAAAGAAAAACAGAGCAGTCTTGATGCGTTCTTTTAATACGTAACTTATTTTTACTAAAAACTATAATTTTGCTCTTTTTTAAGATTTAAAGCTTTTTATTTAATATAATTATTCTACAGAAGAATAAACTAAAATTTTTATTTCCTTAACTTTATATTGCATTGCTACAAGAATATAATCATTCTTTACAACTATATCCGGTGTGATAATGATAAAAGTAGTTTTTTTTGATATCGATGATACATTATATGATACTTCAGGCTTTGCAAAGCTTGCAAGAAAGGCAGCATTAAACGTAATGATTGATGCTGGCTTACCACTTGAATCAGATGAAGCATATAAACTTTTAAGAGAAATAATTGATGAATATGGATCTAATTATGATAAACATTTTAATATTTTAACAAAGAGAGTTTTTGGGGAAGAAAAACCTCTTTTAATAGGGCTGGGGATGATTACTTATCACAACGTTAAATTTGCGCTTCTAAGATTGTTTCCACAGACAACAAGGACTCTAATATATCTTAAAAAAAGGGGTTATAGTCTGGGAGTTATCTCAAATGGAATAACTATCAAACAATGGGAAAAATTAATTCGACTAGACCTACATCATTTTTTTGATCAGGTGATTACATCTGAAGAAGCAGGAGTTAATAAACCAGATATACAAATTTTTAAGACTGCAATGGATAAAATGGAGTGTTCTCCAGAAGAATCAATTATGATCGGCAATAAATTTAGTGAAGATATACTTGGTGCGCTAGAATCAGGTATGTCTGCTATACTTGTTAATTCTAAGTTGACAGAATCAGATAAAGAGTATCTTGAAAAAAATAATATTGAAATAGATGTAATCAAACACATTGGTGAACTTAATAATTTATTATAATCAAAAACAATGAATAAAACATGATAATACACAGTTTTATATCTTAAAATTAATGAATATTAATCTTAGTCTAAAAAATTTCAGTGAATTCAAATAATTCAAGGTGATTAGATGAACTACTATCACGATGAAAAAATGGAAAAAATTATTAGCATCCTTAAACAGCCCCGAAATCTTGAAGAATTAAAGCTCTCAGAATCTTTTGTTAAAAATTTAATTTTAAAAATTGTATCAAGCTATGGAACCATAAAAACAAGTTTATTAAATGAAATGACCGGTATTCACTGGGATATTCTAGAACAAACCCTTAGAAAACTTGAAGAAGATGGATTCTGTGCACCTACAAGTGGTGGTTTCCTATTTTCAAGCGTTGAATATACCGTAACCAAAAAAGGACATGAAAAAGCCAGAAGAGCTCTTGAAGAAAATCCATATATAGGTATGGCACCTGTTTCTTACGAGGATTATTATGAACTTATGGATGCCCAATTAAAAGGAAGACATCCTATAAACATTCCTGAAAGCGTAATTGAAAGTACATTTAGTGATGTTGTAGGGGTAGAGCATGCAAAAGAAGTATTATTAGAGTCGTGTACCATTGGAAAAGGTATTTTTGTATATGGGCCTCCAGGAACTGGTAAAACATTTACGGTTAGTAAAATGTCAGATCTTCTTCCTCCAAATATAATTCCAAAATTTATTGAGTTTGGAGGAGCAGTAGTTCAATTTTATGACCCCGATTTTCATAAAATGTGTGACGAACAGCCTGAAGATCCCCGATGGGTTAAAATTCATGCCCCATTTGTACTTACAGGTGCAGAACTTAGTTTAAATAAACTTGAAACAAATTATAATCCAGATAAAGGTGTTTATGAAACTTCACCTATTATTAAGGCAAATGGAGGAGTCCTTTTAATAGACGATCTTGGAAGACAAAGAGATGACCATGAACTCCTTCTAAATAGGCTTATTGTCCCCATGGAAAATAAAAAAGATGTGATTTATGTAAGGGGAGTTCCTGTAATCGTTCACAGCCATTTTATCCCTGCTTTCTCCACTAACTTAGATATAAGCATAATGGACGAAGCTCATTTAAGAAGAGCACCACTACATATTTTCCTCAAAAATCCCCCTCTTGATGAACTCGCAAAAGTTTTTAAGAAGAACTTACATGAATTAGGGGAAAATTATGATGAAAATATTATTGATGCTTTTTTAAATGTATATACTCCATCTTCACAAGGGGGAGAAGGTTTACAACCAAGCTTTGCTCATGCAAGAGATTTAGCTCAAATTGCACAGGCTGTACGTATAAATCGGAAGAAGGATATTATAGATTTATATGTTATTAAAGAAACTCTTGGAAAACACATTCTTATTGAACTTCAACGAAAAAATATTGATATTGCAGATATAGAAAAAAAAGTACGCTCTTATCGTGTTAAAACAGATGATATTGTTGGTGCAATTAAAGTCCTAAAAGATTATGGTACATATGCTATTTCATCTGAAATAGATGCAGTTATTTTAGATGTAGATGAGACTGTAACGCCAGTACAACTTGCAATGTATCTGCAAGAAAATAATATTAATATAATTAAAATAGATTTAATTACAGAATCAAAAAGAGAACTAAAGAAAACCCTTCTTCAAGGTAACTGTTAACGATATTAAACATAATCGGCTTTAAAGTTGATTAATTTAATTATTTTTTTAAATTTATAAAATATGAAATTTTAAACTTATTTAATGAATTGTTTTATTTATAGATTAAAAAATTTTAAATTTTATTTATAGATTAAAAAATTTTAAATTAAATCTAAAATATAGTTTAAAGTATGTCAATTGAAACTATAGGGCTAATTGCAAGTATTTTTGCCATATTGATGTTTATAAGTCCTATTGATCAAATTCGAGACATAATGAGAGATAAAACATCGCATACTGTCTCTCCAATAATGTACTTAATGATGATTCTAAACTGTTTTTTCTGGGTAATATATGGTTTAGGCATTAATGATTTCTATATTATAACCCCTAATGCAATTGGAATATTTTTAGGTATGGCAACAGTAATTGTAATTTTTCGTTACAGAAAGTAATATTATTTAAATATAAATTAATATTGAGATTATTCTTTCTTCTTTTGACATAAAAAACGATTTAATATTATATCGTATTCTTCAAATATAAGAACAATAACCATAAAACATGAATTATTATATAATAGATGTGTTAATCATTTTTTCAGCAATAGGTTTATTTATATTTTATAATGGATTTAAAAGCAATTTAGACTTTATAAGTATCGCCTTCATTTATTTAGCAACTATAGGAATTTTATCATCAATATATTTATCAGCATCTGTAATTACTAATTTTATAGGTGTTGTTTTGAAATATAGTCAAAAAGCGTTATCTATTAGATAACTGATTCTTTCTTTATTTTTATACTATTTAGTAGAATGAAGGGTAAAATAAAATATGGAACCTTTTCCTAATTCTGATTGGACCCAAATTTCTCCCCCATGGACTTCTATTATTCTTTTGGAAATTGAAAGACCAATACCAGTCCCCATATATTCTTCTAACGTATGCAGACGCTTGAAAACTTCAAAAATCCGTTCTTTATATTGAGGATCTATTCCAATTCCATTGTCTTCAAATTTAAATATATACATATTTTTCTGTGAGTCTTCAGAAACAGATACATGAATTTTAGGTTTTTCATCCATTTTTCTAAATTTAATAGAATTTCCAATGAGGTTCTGGAATAATCTAATAAGTTGACTTTCATTACCCATAACTATAGGAAGAGGATCACTTGTTATTAATGCATTATTTTCTTCGATTGCAGTATTAAGGTTAGATAGTACTTTTTTAAGAATATCCTCAGTATCTATAGGATTTAATTTTCTTTCAGCAGTACCAATTTTTGAATATTCTAGAAGTCCCTGGATCATTTCCTTCATTCTATGGCCGCCACTAACTATAAATTCAATATATTCATCAGCGTCATTATCTAACTGGTTCTGATATCTCATTTCTAGAAGTTGTGCAAAACTAGTAATGCTTCTTAGTGGTTCCTGTAAATCATGGGAAGTTATATAAGCAAATTGACGTAGCTCATAATTAGAACGTTCAAGTTCTTTTATAAGCTCTTCACGTTCTTTTTCAATCTTTCTACGTCCTGTAATGTCAGTGCCCACACTTAAAATACCTATTAGCTCTCCTTTTTCATCATAAATTTCTCTATTAGCCCATGAAATCCAGACTTTTTTTCCATCTTTAGTAATATTTTCATTATCGCTAGAATGATACGATTTAGGAGTTTCTAAAATATTATTAACTAATTTCTTAAGATCTCTACCAGAAGATTCAATTTCGGGAACTATCGTACCAATAACATTTCTCCCGATTATTTCCTCTTTAGAAAAACCAAAGAAGTCTTCTGCAAATTCATTGAAGAATGTAATATGGCCATTTTTATCCATTTTAAGTATAATACTATTAGCATTTTCAATTAATTCCCGGTATTTTTGTTCACTTTCTTTATATGCATTTTGAACCCTCTTAATCTCTGTTATATCCCTTATAATCCCTACAATATATTTTTTACCGGAAATGTCTGTATATAATGTTTTTTTAGTTACTATAGTATGCAGATTATTATCAGAGTCTGTAAATTCTTCTTCATTAATATTTTCAATACCAGAAACAAATACTTCTTCATCTTTTTCCCAGAAAATATTTGCTTCATATTCAGGAAAGAAATCGTGGTCTGATTTTTCTAAAAGCTCTTCACGTGAATATCCAATAAACTGACAAAATGCATCATTTACTAAAAACCAGCGGTGATCGCGGTCTTTAACAAATATAGGATCAGAGATTGAATTAATAATTTTATCTAGATAATTTCTTGATTCAATAAGAGCTTTTTCATTCTTTTTACGTTCAGTAATGTCACGTATAACTCCAAGATTCCCAATAACATTACCCTCATCATCTTTAATCAGATTAATTGATGATTCAACAAATATTTTCATTCCATCATTTCTTAAATGTGCTCCTTGACCTTTCCAGAATCCAGTGGTATTTAAAAACTTAATAGATTCTTCTTTATCTGCAGGATTAATCCATTGGTATCGGTATACATCATCTAATTTTTTTCCAATTGCATCAGTAGCTTTAATATTATATAATTTTTCAGCACCATTATTCCAGTAATTAATACAGTAATTATTATCTGTTGCTACAACTGCGTCTTCTATTTGGCTCAAAGCTCTTGCTTGGAATCTATTATACTCTTCTGCATTTATACGCCGAATATCTGATTTATCTAGAGATTCCATACTTCCCCATGTAATTAAAACTAAAATGATTATTGTGGAAAATGCCATTAACGCTACCCCAAATGCAGTATCATATAAATCATATATTTCTCCTAAAATACGCAGAAATCCCAAAAACAAGGGCATAAATATAATTGCAGGTAATATCCGACGTCCGAAAGCACCACTTATTCTATCACTGGTTAATATTTCCATAATACCCTTATCAGGTCTGGCAAAAATAACTCCAAGGAATAATAATGTAAATAAGATGGTAGTATACACAGAAGGAATTGTACCAGTTTGGATACTATAAATTGAAGTTTGATAAACGTATCCTAAAGTAATTAACAGTGTGATAGAACCAGCCATAAGGATCAAATATTGAAATGGAAAATAATATTTAGCTATTTTTTTATCAAGAATTATAAGTGCAGTTCCAATTAAAATAAATTCCATTGCAGTAGTATCTGCCATTCTATTGGGACTAGAAGTTTGGACTGCTCCAACAACTTCAGAAAAAAAGAGCTGGTCAATTCCCAGATTAATATTAAATAAATACTGACAGAGAGTTAAAAAACCTATTAATACAGCTATAAACGCCAATATCTTTCCAATCAATAAATTATTTTTATTTATCCTCTTTTCCTGTAAAAACCATAAAGATAAACCTAGCAAAATTAAACATACTGCAGTATTGGTTTTAACTGCTGAAAAGTTTGGTCCGGGAGTTTTAAAAATAGTAATATCAAATGCCCATCCTAAAAATATTATTAAAGCACCAATAAAAATAATCAATGCAAAAATCTCTGATATAGATTTTAGTCTTGAAACAATACCATTTTCCTGTTTTAGTGGCATTAAATCTCCCTTATAAAAGTTAATATATTTATATTATAATATTTTATCAATATGTTATATAAATTTATTAAAAAAAAATAATAACTTTTTTAATTAAATATAAAAAAATTAAAGGATTAAATTAATCTAGTTTTACAGGTAGATGCCTTAACCAGCCTATATCACTTTTATAAAGCATTCTAATATCCTTAATATCTAATCTCATCATTGCAAGTCTTTCAATACCAAGTCCAAATGCTGCAACCGGAGTTTTAACACCCAAAGGTTCTAAAACTTCAGGTCTAAACATTCCTGCACCACCAAGCTCAATCCATGTTTCTTTATCTGGAAGATATATTTCACATTCCACCGATAGATAAGTATAAGGGAAATATGCAGGTCTAAACCTAACTTCAAAACCTAATTTATGATAAAACTCCTTTAAAATACCAAGTAAGTTTTTAAATGTGATATCTTCTGCTGCAACTATTCCTTCAACCTGATGGAACTCAGGAAGATGCTTATAAGTTATTGTTTCCCTTCTAAAAACTCTTCCAACAGAAAACATCTTTAAAGGAGGTTTATTTTCAGCCAAATACCTTGCAGAAACACATGTTGTGTGAGTTCTTAGTACTGACTGTTTTGCAACATCTAAATCCCATGAATAGCCCCATCCTTCAGACCCCGTGGATCCTCCAGTTTCGTGAGCATCTGAAACTTTATCTACCAGGGAACTAGAAGGCAAATTAACTTCTTTAGGCTCTTTTATATAAAAAGTATCCTGCATTTCACGTGCTGCATGATCTTGAGGTTGGAAAAGACAATCAAAGTTCCAAAATGCAGATTCTAATATTGAACCTTCCGATTCAGTAAAGCCCATATTAAGGAAGATTTGTCTTATATCATTAATTGTTCTTTGTAGAGGGTGCATTTTACCTGGAAAAGTTTCAGGATGTTCTGCATGAATATCATAACCTCTAAAACTTAATTCTTTCCATGAACCTGTCTTTAAATGTTCGTGAGTTAGCTGAGTAGCTTCTTCTTTTATTTCAATTCCTATATTTAAAAGTTCTTTACCTTTTTCAGTGATTATTAATTTAAATTTAGGTTCTTTTTTAACCTCTAGTATTCCTTTTCTTTTCTTTAAGAGATTAAATCCTTCCTCTAGTAATTTAGATGGATTAAAGAATAATAACCTATTTACTTCAAGAACTTTATCAAGGAGTACTTCGTCACTGTATTCTTCAGTAACTGCCTTTCTTCCTTCACCAGTTATCTGTACATTACCTTTATCAATAATAGCCCAATTTTTTCTCCGTAACCACCCAATAGCAACTTTAACTTCTGAAGAGCTCAATCCTGCTTTAGGACCCATATCCTTCATAGGGATAACATTTTCCTCATTTAAAACAGCTAATACTCTTCTTTCAGGTAATCCTTCTTCTGCATATTCTTTTCCAGTTTCGCTTAAACTGATAACTTCATCTACATTTTTTTGAACATTAATAAGGTCTTTGGATTCTAAAGAACCGGCAGCACTCATAACAGACTTAATATCCAGTTCTTGAGATTCAGCAATTTCTTCAGGTGTTGCTTCATAACCTGATGCCTCCAATCCTTTTAAAACTTTTTTTTCGTAAATATGTAATTCATCAATGATATTTTGAAGCATTTTATTTTCTCCAGTTATAAATAAAATAATTTTATTTTAATTTTCTTATATAATAAGCTTAAATTCACTACTTATATTCATCCAGAAATGCTACCATTATTGAAGCAGCAGTAATATCTGCTGTTGTTCCTGGATTAAATCTATTTTTTAAAAGCTGTTGATCAAATTGACGGATTAATAGCTCTCCCTGAGCATTTAATATCCCACCATTCTGCAATATAGAATCAGCATCTGCAGAAACTATTCTTGCAGTGTCCATACCATACTTACGTGAAATTAATGTATCAGGATTCTGCGCTAAAATAGTGAGAAATGTTTGAACAGTAGCTTTATTTAAACTATGTTCAGCTTTTATTTCTTTGAATGTAGGAAAACCAGTTTCAAATGTTATAGGCATTCCAGTAGTAAGTTCTTTTGATAACAGATCCCATTTAGCAGACATTTCAAATACTTTAAACATATTTATGTCTTCTTTTATAATTCTACCCCTTGCTTCTGCATCTGCAACATCCAGCTCTTCCTGTTCACCCATTCCTCCAGCATCAGCTGCATTAATTGCATCATAGAGATTAACTGCATCTTTAGATGTAGTAGCTTTCATTATTCTTTCTACATTTTTCCTTAATTCATCGATGTCGCTACTCATTCCTGCTGCTGCTGATAAAGGGGCTAAAAGAATTATAATACCTAAATTAGTATTATTTCCAATCCACTTATCTGTTTCAAGGACAGCTTCTTTTATTATTTCTCCAAGGCGTATTTTATGAAGTGAATAATCATCTTTAAATTTTTTTCCTCTTTCAGCAGCCTTTTTCATTAAATCTCCAATGACAATTCCACTTATAAGGAAATCCTCAAAGATCATATCGTCGAAGTCCTGCGTACGGTGTACATTTCCTGGTTTTGGATGACCACTTACTTCAAGAACTGAAGAAATTTGTGCTATTTTACCGATTAACTCTGGATTCATTTTGTTTCTCCACTATCTTTGATTATTTATTATATTGCTTTAAAAATTTAGGTGTAAAATGAGAAATAATTAGATCTGCACCAGCACGTTTAATAGATGTTAATGACTCAAATATAACGTCTTCAGTAAGATAACCTGCTTCTATACCTGCCATGAACATTGAATATTCTCCACTTACCTGATAAGCTGCTGTAGGTAAACTAAAGGCATCTTTAATACTTTTAATAATATCAAGGTATGCAATTGCTGGTTTCACCATTAGAATATCTGCACCTTCAAATATATCCAATTCAGCTTCCCTTAAAGCTTCATTTGTATTTGCAGGATTCATCTGGTATGTTCTTCTATCTCCAAAACAAGGTGCAGAAGAAACTGCTTCTCTAAAAGGAGCATAATATGCAGATGCATATTTAGCAGCATAAGACATTATTAAAGTGTCATCAAAATTATTTTCATCAAGTGTTTCTCTTATTGCTTCAACTCTACCGTCCATCATGTCAGAAGGAGCTACAATATCTGCTCCGGCCTCTGCATGAGATAATGCAATCTTAGAAAGATATTCAAGGGTTTCATCATTAATAATTTGTTCTCCCCCAATTATTCCACAGTGCCCATGAGAAGTATATTGGCACATACAAACATCAGTAATAACAACCAGGTCAGTTTCTTCTTTTATACCATAAACTGCTCTTTGTACAATACCATCGTCATCATAAGCTGAAGATCCGATTTCGTCTTTCACTTCAGGCATTCCAAATAAAAGAACAGAACATAATCCCATTTCTTCAAGTCTTCTTGCTTCATCTACTGCATCATTTAATGAATATCTATACTGTCCAGGCATTGTGTCAATATGCTCTTTTTGTCCATCTTTTAGAGTTTCTTTAATAAACATTGGATAAATGAAATCCTCAGGATGAAGTTTTGTTTCACTTAAAATATTCCTTATTTGGGGATCCTTTCTCAATCTGCGCATTCTTGTAATTGGAAATCTCATCTTATCGCCTTTAAATATCACATTTAAAAAATATTCATCAATATATCTATAATTTGCAATATAGAAACTGAGTATAATAATTATAATAAATTAATCCTCTATCCTTTTAACATATTAAGCTAAATAACTTATTATATCTTTTTATAATAACTATTTTAAATATTTAATTTAATTATAAATTCTTAATCTGTTTTAAGTACCCTAAAATCTAGTAATTTTATTAATATAATATTTTTAGGATATACTTCCAATTATTATTGTACCCCTAAAAAGCTTTTTAATTCTTTTTATACCCAAGAGAATGCCTTTTAACTCTTTTTGTACCTATAGAGGGTATTATATCACCTCCCCATTATTATGTGTCTTTTAAAAAGATTTTGCGAAGGTGATAAAACTGAAAATTAAAAGACAAAGTTTCATGCTAGCATTCATAGTCTGTTTAATTGCACGTATTAGGTTTATTATGAAGCGCAGTATTTTTGAAAAAATTAATTTTTCCATCTAGTTATGATGTTTTTTTAAATACATCATTTTATATAGTATTAATAATAAAGAGTTCTTCAGGCCTTTTTTTAGGCCATATTAATGGATGTGAAAAATTGTTTAAAAATAATTACGGAAAAGATAACTCCTCTCCTATCACTGAAGGAGAAGAATACGATGTTAAAATTGAAGATATGGGAAGAGATGGAGACGGAATCGCTAGAATAGAAGGCTTTGTTATTTTTGTAAACGGAGCTAAATTAGGTGAAGAAGTCAAAATCAAAGTAAATTCTACAAGAAGAAATTTTGCTTTTGCAGATGTAGTAGAATAGCTTAATTTAAGTCTTAAGTTAATTTTAATGCTCCTAATCTATATTAATGCTTTAAATTATAATTAATAATTACATTAAATGGCTTTTTTTATTATAATTAAGAATATCAATTCTTAATCAATAAAACTGCTGATCATGAGTTTTTAAAATTTAATTTTCATTTATTTTTTTTGTTTTTAATTTTTAGTTAGCGCAACTATCATAGAAATTTTTAGAAAATTGAGTATAACTGTTTATATTATTAACCATGGATTAATTCGTATTAATTCATTAAATAGGTCACAATATTACATCTAATACGAAAATTATATCCAATACTAAGACCATATAATATATCATGCGATCTAGAATCCTAATTGTCGAAGATAAGCTAACAACTAAAATGGATATTGAACAATTATTAAAACAAAAAGGATTTAAAGTAGTTTCAGTAGTTTCGAGTGGAGAAGAAGCTATTAAAAAATCAAAGGAAATTAGTCCAGATTTAGTACTTATGAATATGCCCCTTAAAGGAAATATAAATTGTATTGATGCTGCCCGTAAAATAATGGCAGATTTAGGTATCCCAATTATATTTTCAGCTGCATATTCTGTTAAGGATACACTAGAAAAAGCTAATCTAATACAACATGAGGGATTTATCCATAAATCATTTACTCCTATGCACTTTTAAGATATATAACAAAATCCATAATCAAAATAGTAAATTAATCTTAAATCTCAGAATAAGAAAATAAATTGATTTATAATAGTGGTTTACTTTTCAAATTTCAGCAATATTTCTTATTTTTTACTACAAAAGAAATTATAGTGTGATATTGTTAAGTCTGAATATATTTAGCCACAAGGTCGCATATTTAAGAGGGAAGATTAAGAATTTTAATATTTAATTACTTATTGGAATAGTGAAATAAAAAGTTGAACCTTTACCTAACGAGGATTCAACCCAAATACGACCACCATGCCTTTCAATAATCCTTTTAACTATTGATAATCCAATTCCTGTTCCCCTATATACATCTCGAGTGTGTAAACGTTGGAATATTACAAATATACGTTCCATATATTGTTCTTCTATTCCAATACCGTTATCAGAAACATTAAATACATATTCATTATTCTTTTCATCTTTAATTGATGATATATGGATTTTCAATTGCTCTTCATGCTTTCTAAACTTAATAGCATTTGAAATAAGATTCTGAAAGACTCTTTGTAACTGTCCTGCATCACCTAATACGCATGGAAGTTCATCATAAGTTACTTTTGCTTTAGACTCTTTTATCAATATATTTAGACTATTAATAGTTTGATTTAAAATTTTGTTAGTATCTACTTGTTTAAATTCATTTACTTTGGTTGCAACACGTGAATATTCAAGTAATCCTTGAATTTGATTTTTCATTCGAATAGCAGCTTCTGAAATATAATCCATAAATTCATCAGCGTCACTATCAAACTGACCTTTATAACGCCTCTCAAGGAGCTGAGTAAAACTGGCAATAGTCCTTAATGGCTCTTGAAGATCATGGCTTGCAACATAAGCAAATTGCTCTAATTCCTTATTTGAACGTCCTAACTCCAATATTAACTTTTTTAACTCCTCCTCTGCATTTTTACGACTTGTAATATCTTCTACAAAACCCTCTAATAAGTAATTATCATTATATTGTTTTCCAATACATCTAATGGCAAGATTTCCAATTATTATTTCACCATCTTTACGTAAATATTGCTCTTCAGTTCTAACCCAATCATCTGTTTTAATAGCTTTTTTTATTATTTGAATTCTAGAATTAGGATTTACATATATACTATTAAGTGAGGTTTCATTAACAGTAGAAATTAATTTATCTGGAGAACTAAAACCTAAAAGCCTTGCAAGCTCGGGATTAACATCAATAAACTTACCTTCACTTGTTGAATGGAAAATACCAATTGGAGCTGTTTTATACAATGTACGATATTTAATTTCACTTTCTTTCAATTCTTGTATTGTTTCTTTTAATCGCTTTTCCATCTCTTTTCGAACTGTAATGTCACGAACAATGGTAAGAAAAGTTTTTTTACCTCTAAAATTAATTAAATGATTATTAACCTCAACAGGTATTTTCCTTCCATCTTTAGTAATATGAACGTTCTCGAAAATTGCATTTCCTTTTTTTCTAATTATTTCTGCATTTTTGACCATTTCAGCACGTTTCTCAGGAGCAACAATATCTGCAGGTGACATATTTAATAATTCTTCTTTTGTATAACCCAATCTTTTAGTGGTTGATTTATTAGCCTCAATTATTTTTCCAGGTAATCCACCTTCCATCATTTCATTTAGTACTATTGAATCTTCGGCTTCATCAAAAATCAAACGGAACTTCTCTTCACTCTCTTTCAGCGATTTATAGGCCCTTTCAAGTTCATATGTACGTTCCTTAACGGTCTTTTCTAAAGTATCATGGGCTTCTTTTAATGCTTGATCCGACTGACGCTGTTTCATAATCCTGTACAATTCATTAGCCACTGATTGGATTTGAAGTACATCGTGGTCATCGTATTCTTCTATCTTATTTCCAACACCAAAAATAAACCTAGTTTTATCCTCATTAAATACTGGGATACTTATAAACCGTTTTATA